>Ga0207828_100074_pt1 | contig 142123 bp, 131 predicted proteins | sample TtaePargueraPR_11_FD_187276 | JGI IMG/M metagenome (GOLD analysis project Ga0207828, IMG submission 187276) | Aerobic enrichment media microbial communities from Bioluminiscent Bay, La Parguera, Puerto Rico - Tt and P2 (3) (SPAdes) | ecosystem: Environmental > Aquatic > Marine > Unclassified ... | reverse complement strand
AAGGCGATTGAATCATATTGTTTCAACCAGTGGTATTTTCGTGATGTCTTAGCAACGGCAAGCAGCGGTTTTATGTCTTTTTTGGGGTTCAGCGTAACCCTGCGCTTGCGATACATATGAGACTTTAAATGCAGAGCCTTGTTGTACGCGAAACGCACAGCGCCAAACTGAGCTATTAAAAACTCAGTCTGCTCTTGAGTTGGGTAAATGCGTACTTTTGTCGCCCTTAACATTTAAATCATGCAACTGTATAGATAACCAGTATTCTCCTGATATAACTTTGCTTGTCAAGGACGTTGAGGCTTCGCCTCAATCGCCTTATATCCCCGCCCGATTGGGCGAGGGTTTACGGCGAAATTGCTAAATCTATCAATTTGACAGACATCAACTGCTGCTTCAAAGACTCAAGGTCGCAAGGCTTACTGAAGTAATACCCTTGCATCGCATCACAGCCTTTCTTGCTGAAAAAGGCTTTTTGCTCGGCGGTTTCGATGCCCTCGATGATGATGTGTTTGTTGACCGCCTTCAGCAGACTCAGGATCGACTCCAGCAGCGGATAATGACCATTGGCCGACGTTACTTCGCGGGTAAATATGCGATCCAGCTTAATGATGTCGACCGGCAGTTTGCTGATGTACGCCAGGCTCGAGTAACCGGTACCAAAGTCATCGATGGCAATTTTCACGCCGCGCTCGCGCAGCAGTGCCAGTTTGTCGCTGATCAGCCGTAAGTCGGTTAAGGCGATGCTTTCGGTCAGCTCCAGATGGAGCTTGCCATACGGGAATTTCACGTGCTCGATTTGCGAGTTCAGCTCTGCCAGCACCGCTTTATGCTGAAACTGTTGCGGTGACAGGTTGATGGCCAACGATACGCCATAGGCTTCGCACAGCGGTTTGATCTCCCGCAACGCCTGCTCCTGAATTTGCCGGCCCAACTGAATGATTTGCCCGGTTTGCTCGGCGATGGGGATAAACACCATCGGTGACACCCAATGCCCGTCACTGCGCTGCCAGCGCGCTAACGCCTCAACCGACTCGATACGGCCACTGGCGGCGTTAATGATCGGCTGATAATGCACGGTGATTTGCCGCTGATCGAGTGCGTCCTGTAACTGGTTACGCAACATCAGCGCTTGCTCGTAATGGCGTGCCATGTACTCACGGTAGGTGCGATAGCTGTTGCCGCCACTGGCTTTGGCACTGCTCATGGCAACATCGGCGCGCTGGATGACCTCACTGGCGTCGAGCTCAGAGTTGTCGATTTTATAAATGCCGATACTGGCGGTCAGCGACAGCGAGAATTCTTCGATGACCAGCCGCTCGCGCACCCGCATCCGCAGGTTTTTGGCGTAAATCTGGCTGTCAAAGCGGGCGCGATGTTCGACAAAAACAATAAATTCGTCGCTGCTGAAACGCCCGAACCACACCCCTTTACCGGCGTCACCGCTTAAGCGCAGAGCAACTTCCTTGAGCACCAGGTTACCGATGCGAAACCCAAGGCTGTCGTTAATGGGTTTAAAACCGTCCAGGTCGATAAAGAACACCCAACCCGGTTGCTCGTATTCCTGCATGCAACTGTTGATGCGCTTTTCGATAAACAGCCGTCGGTACAGCTGCGTTACGTCATCGCGTGTCGCAAGGTTGGTCAGCGTTTCGTCCTGCTCTTTAATGCGGCGGTTACTGGCCAGTGCAAAGCCCATGATGGTGGCAAAAATAGCGCCGGCTAACAGTACCAGTTGTTTTACCCGGATTGACTGTAGAAAGCTGCTGTAGTCAGTCAATACCGCATAAAGACTCAACGGGTAGCCGTTGCTGAGTTTGTACGCGTATTCCACCACCACGGTACTGTCGCTGATGATGCGTTCCAGTTCCTCACTGTTGTCCGGTAACGCCCGGGTGGACAACAGGCTGTCATTACGTAACTGGATGACGTTACTGAATTCGTCGGCCATATCGCCGGACAGCTTGCTGAGCACCAGTTCCATATCAAAGAAATACAGCGCTTGCAGCGGGTCGCCCGCGTCGTCCGCCCGGAACCCCAACACCACACTGCGATGCTGACGGTTGGAGCTGTTCTCGATGCTGATTTGGTCGCTGAGGTTTAACCGCCAGGTCTGAAATTCCGGCTGCATGATGTGCTCATAATTGGCACCGGCTTTACTGCCGCTGTGCCAACGAATGTCATCGCCTTGTAACAACATGACCGCATCCAGCAGCGGGAAGTCGTCGTACAAGCGCTGGCTTTCTTCGACCAGTGTGTTAAAACGCGGTTGTGGCGCTGCGACAACCCGCTCCGCCAACCGACTGAGGGTGCCGTAATGGTTCGTGAACGCGGTATTGATCGCGCGCCCGGTCTGCTCGGCCGACACCCGGCCGCGCTGCTCCAGCGACTGCAGTAATGAACCAGACTGATAAAACCACAGGCCGGCCACGCAGGTACAGACCGCAATGATGGCTGCCGAACTGGCGCGCCAGGTTAGGCGGGCGTTTCTGACGTCGATTTTATGCCACAGCAGCGGCGTCACCCCAACGACCACCATCATCAGCCCGTACACCGACACCTCAAACAGGTTCGACTGCGCGGATACGATGTCATTGAAGGCCCACAGCTTGACCACGTAGTACACACCGAGCAGCGTACAGAATAAGGCGCTGGGCACGCAGATCATCCAGCAGTGTTTGAACGCCCGGTAACAGAGGAAACTTAATGACAGCACGCCCAAATTAAGCGCCATTAATGGCGGGATTTGATGGTAGCCGGGGTCGATATCGCGCAGCACACCGAACAGCATCATCAGCGAGTACAGTAGCAGGAGAGCACCGCACAGACGCAGTAAAGCACGCATGTTGAGGGTACCGGCAATCAGTGCGCCACCGACCAGCAAACCGGTAAACGCCGAAAAGAAGTCGAACAGCGGCAGCTGATTGAACAGTGGCGTAATGAAGGAAACAACAATGCCTATCACGCCAAGCAGTGTTGTGAGCACGCCCGCGGTCAGCGCATAAGAGGCTAAAAAGGTTTTATTCAGTCGCATGACCTACTGCTCCAGATTACCGCATTGCGGCAATCCTATTGGGCTGTAGGCCTAATAGCAATCCGTACTAATACGTATTTTTAATAAAAGTTATAGACGCAACAGTAGGCGGGATAAACGCTACAGTGAATCCTTAAGCATTGCCTGGTAGCCGCTTTTAAAATCGGGATGTTTTAAGCTAAAACCGCTGGCCCGCAGTTTTTTGTTGTTGCAACGTTTGGACCCTCTGGGTCCCGGACCCGGTTCCACCTCGGAGGACACTTCCAGTTGCAGTTGATGCGCCAGCCATTGGTACACTTCGTACTGTTTGGTTGGGGCGTCGTCGCTGAGCAGGTAGAGCGGCGCGCGTTTCTCGGGGTTTTTAACGATGAACTCAATAAAGCGCGCGACATCGTCCTGATGAATGCGGTTGGTCCAGCTGTCGCGCAGGGTCACGTTGTGTTGTTGCAATTGCCGCAGCAGAAAGTCCCGCCCCTCGCCGTAAATACCGCTGCAGCGCAAAATGGTGCTGGTGACCGGTAAATCGGCGATCAGCCGCTCCGCCTGCAACAGCATCTTACCGGCGTCGCTGGCGGGCTTGGTCGGCGAGTCTTCGTCCACCCATTCGCCCTGCTGCTGACCATAAACGCCGGTGCTGGACAGATAAATGACATACGGTGAGTAGTCCAGCCCGTTGATGACGTGCTGCAAATGCCGGCACGGCACCACGTAACCCTGACGATAGCCTTCGGCGCTGTATTCCGACGGCGTCAGGGTCACCAGAATGGCGCCGTATTCGCGCCGGTAGAGCAGTTTTTTCAGATCCTGCTCGTTACCGGCATCGGCGGCGATCAGCTCGACGCCGTTGATGTGCGGTTTATTGTCAGGGTGGCGACAAACGCCCACCACGTGGTGCCCGTCTGCTGTCAACAGCCGCGCCGCACGTTGTGCAATGTCGCCGTAACCAATCGCTAATATGTTCATGCCCCGAAAATAGCGCAAAGCCGGGGCAATAGCAATGACTTAGCGCGGTGCCTGATCGAGCCAGTCGAGGATGCCTTCGGCGGCGGTGCGCCCTTCGGCGATGGCGGTGACCACCAGATCGGCGCCGCGCACCATATCACCGCCGGCAAAGATTTTCGGGTTACTGGTCTGCATGCCGAATTCGCTGTCGCCGGTGGCAATGACGGTGCCCCAGTCGCTCAGCTTAACACCGTGTTCGGCCAGCCACGCCGGCGGGTTGGGCTGATACCCAAAGGCAATGATGACGGCGCTGGCGGGCATCACAAATTCGGAGCCGGAGACCGGCTGCGGCCGCCGCCGACCGTCTTCATCCGCCGGCCCCAGTTCGGTTTTTACCATGCGCACGCCGCTGACACGGCCATCATCGCCTTTGACGATTTCCAGCGGTTGCAGATTAAATTCAAACTGCACGCCTTCTTCACGGGCATTTTGCACTTCACGGCGCGAACCGGGCATGTTCTGCTCGTCGCGGCGGTAAGCACAGACCACCGAGCGGGCGCCCTGCCGAATGGAGGTGCGCACACAGTCCATGGCGGTATCACCGCCGCCCAGCACCACCACCTGTTCGTTGTTGACGTCAATCAGCGGGTACTCACTCATTTGCTGTTGCAGTAAGCGTTGGGTGTTGCCGATCAAAAACGGTAAGGCCGGATAGACGCCGGGCGTATCCAGCCCCTGCAAACGGCCGTCCAGCGCTTTGTAGGTGCCGAGTGCGAGAAATACCGCGTCATGCTGCTGCAGCAGGTCGGCAAAATCGAGATCCCGACCGACGTCGACACCGAGCTTAAACTCGATGCCCATGTCGGTGAAAATTTCGCGGCGCAAGGTCATCACCGACTTATCCAGCTTAAACGGCGGAATGCCATAGGTCAGCAGGCCGCCGATTTCCGGGTAGCGGTCATACACCACCGGTTTGATGCCGTTACGTGCCAATACGTCGGCACAGGCCAGTCCGGCAGGGCCGGCACCGATGATGGCGACGTTTTCCGGACGCGGCTCAACCTCGGAGAGATCCGGCCGCCAGCCCTGGGCAAAGGCTTCGTCCACCATTTGCTTTTCGATGCTGCCGATGGTGACCGCACCAAAGCCGTCATTGAGTGTGCAGGCACCCTCGCAGAGGCGATCCTGCGGGCAGACGCGACCGCACACTTCCGGTAACGAATTGGTTTTGTGCATCAGCTCGGCGGCTTCCAGCACCCGCCCTTCGTTGGCCAGTTGCAGCCATTGCGGAATGTAATTGTGTACCGGGCACTGCCATTCACAATAGGGGTTGCCGCAGTCCAGACAGCGGTCGGCCTGACCCTGCAACTGGCGTTCGGACATTGGCTCGTAGATTTCCTTAAAGTCGATGCGCCGCTCGTCAACCGGGTGCTTGGGCGGATCGATTCGCTGTACGTCTAAAAACTGATAGATGTTCTTGTTCATTACATCACCTCGACCCGTAGTTCTGCGGTGGAGCGTGCACGATGGCCGAGTAACTCCTTAATGTTGGCACTTTTCGGTTTGACGATGTAAAACTCGCTGACCACTTGTTCGAAATCCTGCAGCAGTTGCTGCGAATAAGCGCTGCCGGTGGCTTCGTGGTGTTCGTGGATCAAACCGCGTAAATGTTCTTTGATGATGGGGGCGTCAACGGCGACGGCTTCCACCAGTTCGTGGTTCAGACGGCGGTGCAGATCGCCGTCACTGTCGCGCAGATAGGCGAAGCCACCGGTCATGCCGGCACCGAAGTTGATGCCGCAACTGCCGAGCACAACGACGATACCGCCGGTCATGTATTCGCAGCCGTTGTCACCGATGCCTTCCACGACCGCGGTGGCGCCGGAGTTGCGCACCGCAAAGCGTTCTCCGGCACAGCCGGCGGCGTAGAGTTTGCCCCCGGTGGCGCCGTACAGGCAGGTGTTACCCATGATGGTCGCCTGTTGGCTGAGGTAACGCACACCGGCCGCTGGCTTAATGACGATAAGCCCGCCGGCCATGCCTTTACCGACGTAATCGTTGGCGTCGCCGCTTAGCCGCAGCTTCAGGCCGCCGGCATTAAAGGCACCGAAGCTTTGCCCGGCGGTACCGGTAAAGTCCAGAGTGATGGGCGCCGCGGCCATGCCCTGGTTACCGTGCCGTGAGGCGATAAAGCCGGACACCCGCGCTCCGACGGAGCGGTCGTCATTGCGGATCGGCAATGACCAACTGCCGCCGCTGCGCTGCTCGATGGCATCCTGCGTCAGCGTCAGCAGCCGTTGGTTTAAAGCGCCGCTGTCGTACGGCGGATTACTCTCGCTGCAATACAGACTGTGCGCCGAGCGGCTACCGGCCGCCGCCAGCAGCGGGCTGAGATCCAGCTGTTGCTGACGCAAGGTGTCGCCGGGCAGGCGTTTGAGCAAGTCGGTACGGCCAATGGCGTCGGTCAGTTTGCTGAGGCCGAGTTCGGCGAGGATCTGACGCACTTCTTCTGCGACAAATTCGAACAAGGTAATCACTCGCTCCGGCAGCCCGCGGAAAAATTCTTTGCGCAGAGTTTCGTCCTGCGTCGCCACACCGGTCGCACAGTTATTCAGGTGGCAGATACGTAAGTACTTACACCCGAGCGCGATCATCGGCGCAGTACCGAAGCCAAAGCTCTCGGCACCCAGGATGGCCGCCTTGACAATATCGACGCCGGTTTTTAAGCCACCGTCCACCTGCAGGCGAATTTTGTGGCGCAGGTTATTGGTCACCAGTGCCTGATGCACTTCGGCCAGCCCCAGTTCCCACGGCGAACCGGCGTATTTTACCGAGGTCAGCGGACTGGCACCGGTGCCGCCGTCGTAGCCGGAGACGGTGATCAGATCGGCATAAGCTTTGGCCACACCAGTGGCGATGGTGCCAATACCCGGTGTTGAAACTAGCTTAACGCTGACCAGCGCGTCGGGATTGACTTGTTTGAGGTCGAAAATCAGCTGCGCTAAATCCTCGATGGAATAAATATCGTGATGCGGTGGCGGCGAAATCAGCGTGGTGCCCGGTACCGCGTAGCGCAGTTGCGCGATTTCCGCGGTGACCTTTTCGCCCGGCAACTGACCGCCTTCGCCCGGCTTGGCGCCCTGGGCGACCTTGATTTGAATTACGTCGGCATTGATCAGGTAATGCGGTGTAACGCCGAAACGACCCGAAGCGACCTGTTTGATGCGCGAGTTTTTCAGGCTGTTGAAGCGTTTTGGATCTTCACCGCCCTCGCCGGAGTTAGAATGGCCGCCGATTTTATTCATGGCAATGGCGAGCGCCTCGTGGGCTTCGGCACTGAGCGCCCCAATCGACATGGCGGCGGTGTCGAAACGCTGGAACAATTGTTCTTTCGGCTCTACCCGGTTTAGCTCAATCGGCTGGCAGGCGCTGCGATCAAGCGCCAGCAAATCGCGCAGATGGGTGACCGGGCGTTCATTCACCAGTTTGGCATAAGTGTCGTAGTCCTGCTGATTGCCGCTGGCGACGGCTTTTTGCAGGCTCATCACCACATCCGGATTGTAGGCGTGGTACTCACCGCCGTGGACGTATTTGAGCAGGCCGCCCTGCGGCAGCGGTTTGCGATGCAGCCAGGCGCGCTGATACACCTGTTGCAGATCCTGCTGCAGATCGCTGAAGGTCGCACCACCGATGCGTGCCGGGGCATTGGCAAAACACAGCTCACGCACCTGTTGATCAAGGCCGACCACCTCAAACAGCGAGGCGCCGCGATAACCGGCAATGGTGGAAATGCCCATTTTTGAGAGAATTTTCAGCAAGCCTTTATTGAGGCCGTTGCGGTAATTGATCAGCGCCTGCTGCAGTTCCAGATCCAGCCGCTGCTGTTGCACCAGTTGCTCGACGGTTTCATAGGCCAGATACGGGTACACCGCGGTCGCGCCGAGCCCCAGCAACACTGCCATGTGGTGCGGATCGCGGGCACTGGCGGTTTCGATGATGATGTTGGAGTCACAGCGCAGGTTGTTGTCCACCAGCGCCTGCTGAACCGCGCCCACCGCCATCGCCGCCGGGATCATTAACTGACCTTGCTGCAAATCGCGGTCGGAAAGAATCACGATGACCACCTGCTCGTCGCGAACCGCCGTGATAGCGCTTTCAATTAATTGCGTCACCGCACCTTGTAAGTCATCGGCGCGCCCTTCCTGACCGGCACCGAACGCCAGCGACAGGGTTTTGTGTTTGTAATGGGTCGGGTCCATCTCGCGCAGTTGCTTGAGGTCCGTGTACATCAGGATCGGCGATTCGAACGCCACCCGGTCGGCGTCACCGGAGGCTTCGTTAAACACATTGTGTTCGCGGCCGATGATGGTTGCCAGCGACATCACGTGACGTTCCCGAATCGGGTCGATGGCCGGGTTGGTCACCTGGGCAAACTGTTGACGGAAAAAGTCGTACAGCAGCCGCGGTTGCTGCGACAGCACCGCCGTGGGGGTATCATCGCCCATCGAACCCACCGCTTCCTGAGCGTCTTTGGCCAGTACCGCGACCACCTGCTGCAGCTCTTCCTCGGTATAGAGGTTGGCTTTGTGCAACACCTTCATCATTTTATCGTCGTACAAGCGCTCACCGATTTTATCGGCACTGCAACGCTCAAACGGCAACAGCGTACGGCGGTGCTGATCCAGCCATTGGCGGTAGGGGTGGCGGTCCTTTAATTCGTCTTCGATGGCCTGGTTATACCAAATGCGACCGGTGTAGGTGTCCACCGCCATCATCTGGCCGGGACCAAGGCGTCCTTTTTCCTTTACGTTGCGCTCGTCGTAATCCCAGATGCCCACTTCCGAGGCGATGGTCAGTACCCCGTCGTTGGTCAGTACATAGCGCGCCGGGCGCAGGCCGTTTCGGTCAAGACAGCAGGCGACGTGCCGACCGTTGCTCATGACCACCCCGGCCGGACCGTCCCAGGGCTCCATGTGCAGCGCGTTAAATTGATAGAAGGCGCGCATTTCTTCGCTCATGGTGTTATCGCCCTGCCACGCCGGCGGGATCAACAACCGCATGGCACGGAACAGGTCCATGCCGCCGGCCAGCAGCAGTTCCAGCATGTTATCCAGTGACGCCGAGTCGGAGCCGCTCATGCCCACGATCGGGGCAGCGTCCTGTAAATCCGGCAACAACGGGGTCTGCAACTTGTAAGCGCGGGCTTTCGCCCACTGGCGGTTGCCGCGGATGGTGTTGATTTCGCCGTTGTGGGCAAGAAAGCGGAACGGCTGTGCTAAGTGCCAGCGCGGCTGGGTATTGGTGGAAAAGCGCTGATGAAACAGACAAATGCTGGTTTTTAACGCCGGATCGGCCAGATCCGGAAAGTAGCGCGGCAGATCACCGGCCATCATCAGCCCTTTGTAAACCAGCAACAAGCTGGACAGCGAAGCAATGTAGAGGGTATCCGGGTCGCTGATGTGCTTTTCGACGCGGCGACGGGCCATGTACAGCCGTCGTTCGATGTCTTTTTTACGCCACCCCGGCGGCGCCGACACCAGTACCTGTTCGATCACCGGTTCTGATTGTTTGGCGCCCTCACCGAGCACGTCGTTGTTGGTCGGCACCTTACGCCAGCCGGTTACTTCTAGGGTTTCTTTCTGCAATTCCTGTTGGATCAGGGTACGGGCAGCTTCGCGCTGGTCGCGGTTGCGGGCAAAAAACACCGTTCCGACAGCAAACTTTTTACTCAGTCCCCAACCCTGGGCTTTGGCGTAATCGCGGAAAAACTGCTCCGGCATCTGCAGCAACAACCCACAGCCGTCGCCGGTTTTACCGTCGGCGCCAATACCGCCACGGTGTTGCATACGATCCAGTCCGGTTACGGCGGTACTGATGAGGTCATGACGGGCGGCGCCGTTGATGTCGGCAATTAAGCCGAAGCCACAGTTATCGCGCACGTCGTCATGCTGATACAAACTCATACAAAGCTCCAATGAATGATTATTCATTTAAGCTAGATTATCATGCGAAAGCCGTTAAATGTAATAGATTTGTTGAATAATCGCCATTATCCCCTCGGGAGTAGCCCCGGAATACTCCTTCATTTCACTCGCCAAATGCGCATAACGGCGTCATTTTAATGACATCTTTTGAACAACCTTAAAGGTGTCATCATGAGTCAATCTCCGAAATTATTTCGCTTTCTTGCTGTTGCTTCTGTCTGCGCCATGGGCCTGCTTACGGTTCTGCCGGCACCGGCTGCCGCTGCCGACGGTAAAGCGCTGTTTGCCAAGCATTGTCAGGCCTGTCACCAGCCCGGCGGTAAAGGCTTGAGCGGTGTGTTCCCGCCGCTGGCCGGTAACCCCAACCTGGTCGATCAGCCACAACGCATCATCGACGCGGTGCTGAAAGGTAAATCCGGTGCGCTGGAGGTTAACGGCGTCACATATAACGGCTTTATGCCGCCAATGAACTACCTCAGCAATGACGATGTGGCGGCCATTGCCAACTACATCAATCTGGACTTAGCCGGTGGCCAGGAAAAAACCGATGCCGGCGCGGTAGCGTCTTTGCGCTAAATCAACTTTTGGTTATTTTTTCAATGACGAAAGGAATATCATCATGAAAACAATCGCTTTATCCGCTCTTACTGCTGCGTTACTGGCAGCCGTTGTTCCAGCCAGCTATGCCAATGACAGCAAGCCGACCTTAGTGCACGACAGCGAATACGTCATCGACGGCCGCGTGTACGGTTTACCGGAAGCCAAGGTTTACCGCGAAGACTACAATGGCCCGGCGGTGGTAGGTGACTATTTAACCGCGGTACCCCATTTGGCGAAACTGGATTATGTCGGTAATAAAACCCACGACGTGCGCGTTGATGTGTTCTCACAACAGGTCGAAGTCGCACCGGGCGTGAGCTATTCCGCATGGACCTTCGGCGGTACCGTACCAGGGCCGGTGTTGCACGTCCGCGAGGGTGACCGCGTGGTGTTCAAAATGAAAAACCGCTCCGACAAGGAAGTGGTGATCACCGAGCCGGTGAAAGACGGCGCCCCGTTCTTCAGCCAATTGCAGGCCAACCTGTATCAGAACAACCAGCCGGTGGTTAACCCAATGCCGCACTCGATGGACTTCCACAGCGGTACGGTGGCGGCCGAAGACAAATGGCGGACCATTTCGCCGGGCGAAACCATCGAGTTTGAATGGATTGCCAACTACCCGGGCACTTATATGTATCACTGCGGTACCTCCAGCGTGTTAATGCACACGGCGATGGGTCAGTACGGCGCCGTTGTGGTGTCACCGAAAGAAGGTTACCCGACCGATGACGATGTCGACCACGAGTACGTGCTGGTGCAGTCCGAGCATTATCTGGAAGAAATGAACGGTCAGTACATTTACAACCACAGTGCCGCACTGGCTCGTGACCCAAGCCATGTCACCTTTAACGGCCATGTCGGTGCACTGAGCGATACCCCGCTGCGCGCTAACGAAGGTGACCGCGTGCGTCTGCATGTGTTGAATGCCGGCCCCTCAGGTACTTCCAGCTTCCACGTGATCGGTGCCATTTTTGACCGCGTCTGGTACGAAGGCGACCCGCGCAACGAATGGTACGGCATGCAAACCGTGCTGCTGGGTGCCAGCAACAGCGCCACCATGGACTTTATCGTGCCGGAAGAAGGCGTCTATAAGCTGGTTGACCATGAGTTTGCCGATGCGGAACGCGGTGCTGCCGGTGCGTTAATTGCCGGTCCGCGCAAAGACTAGGAGGTAACGATGATGAAGTGGCTGGGCATAGGGTTATGTGCCGTGGCGTTCGCAGCACCTGTAATGGGTGCTGCCGAACCGGTAAAGATACCCGGCGGTTTGTTTGACACGCCGGTATTGCTCGACAGCGATACCCCGTCGATTGCGGTGGAGACGTTCTGGCTGGATGCCACCCCGGTCACTAACCATCAGTTTTTAACGTTTGTGCAGGCACAGCCGGACTGGCAACGCGGTAACATCGCCGCGTTGTTTCACGACGGTTCGTACTTGTCGCACTGGCCGGCCGACACGGTGATAACCGAGCAACAGCACGATGCACCGGTGACCTATGTGTCCTGGTTTGCCGCGCGGGCTTACTGTGAGGCACAGGGCGGACGCCTGCCGACGTTAAACGAATGGGAATACGCCTCGGTGCTGTACCGCCAGCAACAGGGCTTAACGGATGAGGATTATGCGCGCCAGCTGTTTGCCTGGTATTCCAACCCGGGCGCGTCGCAACAGCAGCCGGTGGCTGCCGATGCTCAGCAGTTGGCGCATATGCATGGCCGCATCAACGAGTGGGTGGAAGATTTCCAACTGCTGATTCAAAGTGGCGACGAAGTGGATGTGCTGTCCGGCTCCTGTGGCGACAGCGCACGCTTTCTGGCGAAGTTTAATCAGGCCAATTACGCCACCTTCTTTCGTTATCAATCACGCAGCGACTACGCCGCGCAGAACACTACCAGTACGCTCGGTTTTCGTTGCGCCTACGACCAGAGGAATGAACCATGAAAACCTTACTATGGGCCGCTGCGGCCTCACTGAGTCTGTTGGCGCCGGCAATGGCGCAGGATCATAGCCATCATCAGCATCACAACCAGCATCCGCAGGCGGCTGAGCCGATGGCGGAGCATTCGGTGTATCAGTTACAGGGTCAGTGGACGACGCAGTTGGGTCAGTCACTGGCGTTACGGGATTTACAGGGCCAGCCGGCCATCGTTACGTTGTTTTACGGCAGTTGCACCACCGCCTGCCCGGTGCTGGTGAATGACGTTAAGCGGCTGTATCAGTTACTGGACCCGCAACTGCAACAGCAGGTGCGGTTGGTGATGGTCAGTCTGGACAGTGAGCGGGATACGCCGGAGGTGATGCGCGCCTATACCGAGAACTATGGGCTGGACAACGACCGTTGGTTATTCCTGCACGGTAATGACGCCGACATTCGTGGTCTGGCGACGGTGCTGGGGGTGCGTTACCGCAAGCGTGACGACGGCAATTTTGACCACAGTAATCTGGTGACGGTACTGGACCGCGAAGGCCGCGTGTCGTTCCGTGTTGAAGGTCTGGCACAACCAATGGAAAAAGCCGCCGCGCATTTGAACGCCCTGTAGCGTGCGCCTTTGGCGCACGTTGTTAAAACGTTTCACCGCAGAGGCCGCTGAGAGCGCGGAGAAAACCTCTTAATATGGAAAACCCAATCGTTCCGGCTTTGGTTTTGAAGGCGGCCAAGCGCCCATCACCAGCACCGGTGGTGATATGGCCCGGGAAGCTGTTCGTTTTAAAATTAAAAACCTCTGCGGTCTCCGTGCCCTCTGCGGTGAACATAAAAGATCTTTTCACCGCAGAGGGCGCCAAAGGCGCGACCTACTTCAGGGTGGCGCTGAAGGCGAGCATTCGGTCGAGTGGGATCATTGCCTGCTTACCCAGCTCTGCATCGACATGAATCTCGTGGCTTTCGCCACCGTGCTCCAACGCTTCGGCGATCGCAACCAGGCCGTTCATGGCCATCCACGGGCAGTGTGCACAACTGCGGCACGTGGCACCGTTACCGGCCGTTGGCGCTTCCAGGAAGGTCTTGTGCGGCTGCAACTGCTGCATTTTATAGAAAATACCGCGGTCGGTGGCGACGATAAAGGTATCGTTCGGCAACTCCTGGCTGGCTTTGATCAACTGCGACGTTGAGCCCACCGCATCGGCCATATCAACGATGTTCTGTGGCGATTCAGGGTGTACCAGAATGGCCGCGTCCGGGTGGACTTTTTTCAGATCCAGCAGCGCTTTCGCTTTAAACTCATCATGCACCACACACGCACCCTGCCACATCACCATATCGGCACCGGTTTGCTTCTGAATGTAGTTACCCAGATGACGGTCAGGCCCCCACAGGATCTTCTCGCCCTTACTGTCCAGGTGCTCAACCAGTTCCAGCGCCATGCTGGAGGTCACTACCCAGTCGGCACGGGCTTTTACCGCCGCCGAGGTATTGGCGTAAACCACCACGGTACGATCCGGATGCTCATCACAGAACGCCGAGAACTTATCCGGCGGGCAACCCAGGTCCAGCGAACATTCGGCTTTCAGCGTTGGCATCAGCACGGTTTTCTGCGGCGTCAGAATTTTTGCGGTTTCACCCATAAAGCGAACGCCGGCAACGATCAGCGTCTGTGCTTCGTGATCACGGCCGAAACGCGCCATCTCCAGCGAGTCGGCAACACAACCGCCGGTTTCTTCAGCCAGTGACTGGATTTCCGGGTCGGTGTAATAGTGCGCGACCAGCACGGCATTACGCTGCTGTAATAATTCTTTAATCTTGGCACGGTATTGTGCTTTTTGTTCATCGGATAATGGCTTCGGCTTGGCCGGAAAAGCGTAATCCAATGTATCTAGGGTCTGAATTGCTGACATACTACCTACATCGCTGTTTCGGGTGTTATCTATACGTTGGGTTGATTATAGCGGATTTCAATGGGGTTTACAGCTTGGCGCCGCCTGCGGCGGCTTGCTTAGCGGCACGTGCTTCGCAGTGCCTTGCTTGGCGTGGGCTTCACCCACTTGCCTGGCGGCGCGAAGCGCCTTGCATAAAGCCGTTACTTGCGCCTACGGCGCAAGGAGGCTTGTCGCAGGTGTTTGCAAGCGCCTTTGGCGCGCCAGGCAAGCGGGTGAAGACCGCGCCGAGCTAGCTGCGAGCGCAGCAAGCAGCTTCAGGCAAACCGCTAAAGGCGGTGCCAAGCGCTAAAGGCTTAAGCGGAATCTTGATAAAGGGAAATGGTGGGTTGTGCAGGATTCGAACCTGCGACCAATTGATTAAAAGTCAACTGCTCTACCAACTGAGCTAACAACCCATATTCAGATTTGTTCTTGTGCCAGCCGCACAAACTACACTTGAAGAGAACGTGGTGGGTTGTGCAGGATTCGAACCTGCGACCAATTGATTAAAAGTCAACTGCTCTACCAACTGAGCTAACAACCCACATTTAAAACGCCGCTGCCAATAACTTGGTTACAAGTACCGAAAAGACTGCGCTTTTCTCCTTGGCAACGGCGGCATAGTTTACTTAAATAACGCTGTGATGCAACTGATAATTTCAGTTTTTTGTTCGACTGCTTATTTCGCCAGCAGTTGTTACCTAACTGTTACTGCTTAAGACGCTGTTTGGCTAAATTTGCTTCAGTACTATCCGGGTATTCTTCCACCACTTGCTGATAATACTGCTTAGCATCGGCCGACTTACCCTGCTCTGACGCAATCACACCCAGCTTCAGAATACAGTCCGCGCGTTTGTTGCTCTCAGGGAAGTCCTTAACCACCGTCTCAAAATGCTGTTTGGCGGCATCGTATTGCTGCTGCGCAAACTGCAACTGACCTAACCAATAATGCGCGTTAGGCAGATAATTGGAGTTAGGGAACTGTTCAACAAACTGCTCAAACGCCGGTATCGCCGCATCGTAGCGCTTGTCTTCCAGCACCAATGCAATGGCACGATCGTAGGCATCGTTTTCGCTAAGGTTTGACGAATAACCGTTAGACGACGAGCTACCGGTGTCGGTATTGACCGGAACTTGCTGTGCCGTGCTGAAATTACTGCCTGAACTGTTGCCCTGGCTATTCAGTTGGCTGAAGCGGCGGTCGATTTCCTGATAGATCTCGCGCTGACGTTGCAGTAACTGCTCCAGACGGTATTCGTGTTCTTCGGTGATACCGCGCAGTTCAGCGACGTCCTGCTGCAGGTTATTGAGTTGATTCAGCATCTCGAGTTGCGCACCCTGGCGGGCTTCCATCATTCGTTCGATGGTAGCCAGGCGCTGTTCCAGCGAGCCTGCTGAGTCGGAAAGACTAGACACTGGTGCCTGTGCCAGTGAAACACCCGGCACCAGTATCGCTATCGCAATAAGCGTTTTTTTCAACATCGTTGAATACGGCTACTAACAGTGATTAGTAAACAAGAACGGCACGACGGTTTTTCGCGTATGCGCTCTCAGTAGAGGCATTAACCATCGGCTTTTCTTCACCGTAAGATACGGTTGAGATTTGTGAGTCCTGAACACCCAGGTTTTCCAGGTAGCTCTGAACCGATTTGGCACGACGCTCGCCCAACGCGATGTTGTACTCAGGTGTACCGCGCTCGTCGGCGTGACCTTCGATAACGACGCTGACGTTCGGGTTTTTCACCAGGTAATCTGCGTGTGCAGCTAACAACTCAGCGTACTCAGACTGGATGTTTGATTTATCAAATGCGAAGTAGACGATGTGCTCTTTACGCAGCGCTTCCATCTGCTCTTCACGGATTTCTTCAGGTGTCTTCTGACGGTCCGCAGCACCAACCTGAACACCAGATCCTGAGTCCTGGTCAGACGCTTCGTTAGTCTGCTGACCTGAGCCTGCACCGGCGTCGGTAGACTGGTTAGAGCTACAAGCGGCCAAAGTTGCCATTGGTACAGCAATTGCCAGAGCTTTTAAGAGTTTGTTCAGCTGCATCCTTTTAATCCTTATATTTTCGAGTCAAACCAAGTGGTTTATTGTATTGCAAATTACTACATAAAGGGTGACCAGGACGGCGACTTAACTTCACCATCCGATGCCGGTAACCGGGCCTTAAAGCGACCATCCGTCGATACCAGCGCCAACACCTGCTTATCATTATGGGTCGTGCTGTAAATCACCATACTGCCGTTTGGCGCAATGCTTGGCGATTCGTCCAAAAACGTTTTGGTCAGCACTTGCATGGTACCCCGTGGAAACTCTTGGCGAGCGATGTGGTAGTTGCCGCGGGTGCGATTGACCAAAATCATCGAATCACCGCTTGGCGCAACTGTACCACCTAAGTTTTGCTCACCTTCGAACGTTAACCGGCGTACCTGACCTGAATCTAAATTTACGCTATAAAGTTGTGGTCTGCCACCCCTTTCTGACGTAAATACCAGCGATTTACTGTCAGGCGTCCAACTAGGCTCGGTATCAATCGTACGATTCCGTGTCACACGTTGCAAGTTTTTAGTCGCCAGGTCCATCACGTACAGTTCCGGGTTGCCGTCTTTCGACAATACCATCGCCATTTTCTTACCGTCCGGCGAGAATACCGGGTTACCGTTGATGCCCGGGAACGAGGTTAATTTTTCCCGACGCGTCGTGTAAATGTCCTGAATGAAAATTTCTGCGGTTTCGTTCTCGAAACTGACATAAGCCAACTTATTGCCGTCCGGAGACCACGACGGTGACATCAATGGTTCCGGGCTGCGCAGTAATATTTTTTCATTGGCGCCGTCGTAGTCCGCGACCATCAGTTTGTAGGGATACTGGTCGTCATGATTGACGGTAACGTAGGCGATGCGGGTCATGAACGCGCCGCGTTCGCCCGTTAAGGCCTCGTAGACGACGTCCGAAATGCGGTGCGAGTATTGACGGAACTGATCACCGTCGATGACCGAGCTACGGGCATCAAGAATGTGGTCGTTACTTTTTACCAGTTGACCGTCGCGCAGCATTTGCGCGTTACCGCCGGTGATTTGTCCGCGCAGCACGTCCACCAACTGAAATTTGACCATGTAACGGTCGACCGAATAGGGTTCAATGGTGCCCATCAACACCGCTTCAACGCCCAGTTTCGCCCAGGCGGAGTAATCCAGCTCGCCATCGTTCGCCGGTTGCTGTGGCATTGCCGACTGCGGGATCGGATTAAATTTACCGCTGCGGGTTAGGTCGGCGGCGATGACATCGGTCAGATTTCCCGGAGCCGGGCCGTCACCCAGCCATTTAAAAGGTACAACCGCAATCGGTCTGGCGGTGTCCATACCTTCGGTAATGACGATCTCCAGGACGCCGGCTCGGGCGCTGGCAGTCAGCACGAAGAAAAACAACAATGTGTTGATTAACAGCTTTTTCATGGTTCACCTTAAGTTACAACTGCGGTTTAACAGTTAGTTTGATGGTACTCATTTGTTCATAAATCTCAGGATCTTCCGACACCGGTAAAGTGGTTGCCTTCAACACCGCATTTTCGGCTGAGCGACACACCGCCGGGTCACCGGCGCCGGTGGTCACGCTTTTCACAAAACCACTGGGCGCTACGCTGATGGTCAATTCGCACGACTTACCGCTCATTGACTCGTCGACGTTCCAGTTGCGCTGAATGGTCTGTCGGATCAGCGCCTGATATTTCTCGATTTCGCTGAGCATCTGCTGACGACGTGCGGCGGCACGGCGCTCACGCTCGGCTTCCATTTCTTTTTGCAGTTGCGCTTCTCGCTCAGCCGCTTTACGACGCTCTTCTTCCAGGCGTTTACGTTCTTCCTCGCGGCGTTTGCGCTCTTCTTCCGCCCGACGCTCGGCTTCTTCAGCGGCCTTACGGCGCTCTTCTGCTGCTTTCGCGGCTTCTTCCGCTTTACGTCGTTCTTCCGCCAGTTTTTCCGCTTCTTTACGGGCTTGTTCGGCGGCACGACGAGCTTCTGCGGCTTCCTGACGTTCGCGCTCCTGCTGCTGCTCGATTTCACGGCGACGTTGTTCTTCACGTTCACGCGCTTTACGAGCGGCTTCCGCTTTGCGTTCTAATTCGGCAATGCGTTGTTGTTCGGCACGGCGTTCGGCTTCTTTTTGCTCTTTGATGCGCTGGACCTGTCGTTCAACCGCGGCCTTATCCACCGATACCGCCTGCACCACCTCGTCGGGCTGCTGCTGGAACTCTGATTCACTCAGACTCACTTCCATCGGTGTTGGTTCCTTTGGTGTGAATTCAAAACTGAATAACAACACCGCACCAATGGCCAGGTGTATGCCGATGGAGTAAACCAGCGGTAAAGTAATACTGTCTGTGCCTGGTACTTTTTTCGCCACAACTAATTTTCCGAAGAGTCTGTCATAAGGCCAACCGACGGCACGCCTGCTTTTTGCAGTAACACCATCAGTTGCACCACCTGGTTATAGGACACCGCCCCGTCACCGTTGACCATTACCGGTGTGTCCGGCTCGACCTGCAACTGTGCGGCCACCAACGTCGCCACTTCCTGCGCGCTGATCGGCTGGTCCGGGTTGGTGTTCTGATTGAGATAATAATTCCCCTCGGCATCTACCGAGGCCACCAGCGGTGGCTTAGAGTCTTTTGCCAGCGGTTCCGAGGACGCTTTTGGCAGTTCTACCTTAACGCCCTGCGTGATCAGCGGCGCCGTTACCATAAAGATGATCAACAGCACCAACATCACGTCGATGTAGGGTACGACGTTAATTTCCGCGACCGGCTTACGGCGTTTGCGCGGCATCACCATCATAGCGCAGGGTCCTCGCTTTTACTGTTACCGTTAGCACTTTGTGCCAGCGCCTGACGCTGCAAAATGGCAATAAACTCGTCGATGAAGTTCATGTAATGGTTATCGACCTTTTCTACCCGGTTAACATAGCGGTTATAGGCAATGACCGCCGGAATCGCGGCAAACAGACCCATGGCCGTAGCGATCAAAGCCTCGGCAATACCCGGTGCTACCATCGCCAGCGTGGCTTGTTCAACCGCACCAAGGGCGATAAAGGCGTTCATGATCCCCCACACGGTACCAAACAAGCCGATGTATGGGCTGATCGAACCGATGGTGGCCAGAATACCCAGGTTGTTCTCGAGTTTTTCCAACTCCCGCGCGTGGGCAACGCGCATCGCGCGGAACGCCCCTTCAACGGTCGCCTGCGGGTTAGAGCCCTGATGATTGCGCAAGCGCGCGAATTCTTTAAAACCGGCGTGGAACAGCAGTTCCATGCCTTTGGCATTTTTTGCGCGGGCTGAAATTTCCTGATACAGACGTGCCAAATCGACACCGGACCAAAAACGATCTTCAAACTTCAGCGCGTCTTTGTTGGCGGTGGCAATCACCTTTTTACGCTGGAAAATCAGCACCCAACCCCATACTGACATGGCCAACAGCATGATCATGACCAACTTCACCAGCAGGCTTGCCTGCCAGAACAAATCAATAAAGGATAATTCTGTTTCCACGCTATGTAACCCTCTGTTGTGACCGTTGTGCGTGCTACTTAGGCACTTCGTTATTTCGTCCGGCTGGTTTAGCCCAGTGCCGCGCTGATCGCCGTATGAATCGGCTCTGGCATGGCAACCGCGCGCATTGCCTGCTTATCCACACAGGCTGCTTTTACCGTTGCCTGGCAGTGCAGCTGCCCCTGTTTGCCCAACACCCGCTGGGTAAAAACGATGGAGGCGCGCTTTAGCTGTTCGACCTTAACCGTGACCGTCAGTTCAGCGTTAAAACGAACCGCTTCGCGCAGGTCCAGTTCCACCTGCCTGACGACGAAGGCTCTATTGTGATCTAACCAGCTGTCCTGTTCAATCCCTAAAGACCTTAACCATTCGGTGCGGGCGCGCTCAAGGAATTTGAGATAATTCGCATAATAAACGATACCACCAGCATCTGTGTCTTCGTAATAAACCCGTATTGGCCACTCAAAGTGCTCGTTCATATTGGACAAAACCCCTAAAAATGACAACTTTGTCACATTTGCTCCTGGATCCTTTAAAAGTTGGACTGAGCAATTTATCAGCAGACTTTTTTTTATGACAAAATTGAAACAATTAAAATTCAGACATTTGTTTTTTAACGAATTTTTTCGTTTGTTGAAAAAATGTTGGTCTTTTTTTCACCGTTTGTTACAACCATCGGATTACTAAAACTAATTTGAAAGTGCAATTTTTCTTGTTTGATACAGTGCAATTTAGCCGTATAATAGCCATCAAATCGAAGAGACAGAGTTTGGTTGTCACTATTTCTGAGTTTTTTTGATTTGGTTCCCTGGATTTTTTTAACTTCCTTCTTGTTGTTCTGTTTGCCCGTACTTATGTGCGGGCTTTTTTTTGGCTATTTTTTACAGAACATTTACCGAGTTTTGTCTTCCGGCTTTAAACCAAAGTGCTGATAAGCGCGCGGTGTTGCCATGCGACCCCGGGGCGTGCGCTGCAGAAAGCCCTGTTGGATCAAATACGGCTCGAGCACGTCTTCAATGGTGTCTTTCTCTTCGCCAATGGCTGCCGCCAGGTTATCCAGCCCCACCGGACCACCGAGGAATTTCTCCATGATCGCCAGCAGCAATTTGCGGTCCATGTAATCAAAACCAGCCTGGTCGACGTCGACCATGGTCAGCGCGGCGTTGGCGGTGGCTTCATCGACTTCACCGTTGCCTTTCACCTCGGCGTAGTCCCGAACCCGTCGCAACAACCGATTAGCAATACGCGGGGTGCCGCGCGAACGGCGGGCAATCTCACGGGCGCCGCCCTGCTTCATCACCATGTTCATGTACTTGGCGGAGCGCTCAATGATGTCGGTCAATTCTTCTACGTTATAAAATTCCAGCCGTTGAACGATGCCAAAGCGATCCCGCAGTGGCGACGTCAGCGCACCGGCACGGGTGGTGGCACCGATCAGTGTAAACGGCGGCAAATCGAGTTTAATGGAGCGCGCCGCCGGCCCTTCACCGATCATGATGTCGAGCTGGTAATCCTCCATCGCCGGGTAAAGGATCTCCTCCACCACCGGACTGAGGCGATGAATTTCATCGATGAACAACACATCGTGCGGTTCCAGGTTGGTCAGCAGCGCGGCTAAGTCACCGGCTTTTTCCAGCACCGGCCCGGAGGTGGTTTTAATGTTGACGTTTAATTCATTGGCAACGATGTTGGCCAGTGTGGTTTTACCCAGCCCCGGCGGACCAAAAATGAGCAGATGATCGAGCGCTTCCTGTCGTTTGCGGGCGGCCTCGATAAAGATCTCCATTTGCTCAACGACGTGTTTCTGACCGGTGTAGTCGGTCAGCACTTTGGGGCGAATGGCGCGATCGATGGCTTCGTCGTCGCCCTGAGTCGCGGCTTCGACGATGCGATGGCTCGGTATTTGGTCGGCTTCTATCATGGTGTTCTCGTTATGCCAGTTGTTTTAGCGAGGCTTTGATCAGCTCTTCGCTGGTTAACTCCTGCTGATACACCGCAGAGAGCGCTTTTTCCGCCTGATTCGGTTTATAACCCAGCGCCAGCAAGGCACTCAAGGCGTCGGCGCGGGCATCGGCCGGGTGTACAAAGGTGGAATCGGCGGTGACCGCGTCAATGGCTGCGGCGTCGGTCGCCGGTGTACTGCTGCCCTGCCAGTCTTTCAGGCGGTCGCGCATTTCGATCACCAGCCGTTCGGCGGTTTTCTTGCCAACACCGGGCAGTTTTACCAGCCGGCTGACGTCGTTTTTATTCACCGCCCATACAAATTCGTCGGCGTTCATTCCGCTGAGGATGGCCAGCGCCAGTTTGGGGCCAACGCCCTGGGTTTTGATTAATAATCGGAACAGGCTGCGCTCGCTCTGGTTATTAAAACCGTACAATAACTGGGCGTCCTCGCGCACCACGAAGTGAGTCACCAGGGTAACGGCTTCGTTAAGTGCCGGCAGTGCGTAGAAGCAGGTCATTGGCAGTTGTATTTCGTAACCAACGCCGTTGACGTCGACCAGCACTTCAGGGGGCTGTTTGGCGATAAGCTTGCCGGAAATTTGTCCAATCATTGGTGTTCTTTTTTTATTGGCGATGGCGATATCATATCATTGGGTATTCGGGGGCGCTAGGCGGGGTTACGCCTCGGACCATCGGGAGGTATTGGCGTGACAAATAGCGACAGCGAGGGCATCGGCGGCGTCAGCCTGAGGCCGGCGGGACAGTTTCAGCAACGCCATCACCATATGCTGTACCTGCTCCTTTTCCGCCGCACCGGTGCCCACCACCGCCTGCTTAATCGAACGCGCGCTGTATTCCGCCACTGGCAGATCACAACACGCCGCCGCCACAATCGCCGCCCCCCTTGCCTGCCCCAACTTTAACGCCGAATCGGGGTTACGAGCCATAAACACCTGCTCAATCGCAAATTCATCCGGCTGAAACTGCGTAATCAGCTCCGCCACCGAATTATGAATACGCTTCAGCTTTTCCGCCAGCGTCAGCGGCTGCGCTGCCGTTCCCGTAACCCGAATGCAGCCACTGGCGACATAATGCAAATGGCGGCCGTGGCGCTGAATAATGCCGTAACCGGTTAGCCGGGAACCCGGGTCAATGCCCAGAATGATGCTCATGCGTCAGGTCGCTCAGTGAGAGGTTGTATTAACTGTCGTTTAGATTCGCCAACACCTCGTCCGAGATGTCCGCGTTATGATACGCATTCTGCACATCATCGAGGTCTTCCAGCGCATCCAGCAGTTTTAAGAAACTGCGCGCACTGTCCTCATCCAAATCCACTTTGGTGTCCGGTACCATGGTCACTTCGGCGTTGCTCGCGTGCAACTCGCGCGCATCCAACGCATCCTTAACCGCACCGAAGTTTTCCGGTGTGGTCATCACCTCAAGGCTGCCGTCGCTGTGTTTGACGATGTCCTCAGCGCCGGCTTCCAGCGCCGGTTCCATCAGCTGTTCCTCGGTCACCTGCTGAGCGGAATCGTCGTTACTAAAACTGATGACCCCCCTTTTATTAAACAGGTACGCCACCGAGCCGTCGGTGCCCAGGTTACCGCCGTGCTTGCTGAACGCGTAACGCACTTCCGACACCGTGCGGTTTTTATTGTCGGTCATGCACTCCAGCAAAATCGCCACACCATTGGGGCCGTAGCCTTCGTAGGTCAGCTCTTCAACGTTATCGCCTTCCATTTCACCGGTACCGCGTTTGATCGCGGTATCGATGGTGTCGCGTTTCATATTATTGGAAAGCGCTTTATCAATGGCGGCGCGCAGGCGCGGATTGGTTTCCGGATCGCCACCGCCCTCGCGGGCGGCGACATTAATTTCGCGGATGAGTTTTGTGAAGATTTTGCCGCGCTTAGCGTCCTGCGCGGCTTTACGGTGTTTAATGTTGGACCATTTAGAATGACCTGCCATAGTTCACCCTTTGTGTTTACTCTTGGTTATCCTCAACCGTACTCTTAACACCCAGTTCTTGCAATGCATCCGGGTTCGCCAGCCCCGGTGCGTCGGTCAGCACACAGGCGGCGGTGGTGGTTTTCGGGAAGGCAATCACATCACGGATGGAGCTTGCGCCGACCATCAGCATCACCAGACGATCCAGACCAAAGGCCAGACCGGCGTGCGGTGGTGTACCGTACTTCAACGCTTCCAGCAGGAAACCGAATTTTTCGGCCGCTTCTTCTTTGCCAATGCCGAGCACTTCGAACACCGCCTGTTGCATGGCGTTGTCAAAGATACGTACCGAGCCGCCGCCGACTTCGACGCCGTTCAGCACCATGTCATACGCATTCGACAGTGCCTGTGCCGGGTTGGCTTTGAGTTCTTCCGGCGTGACATTAACCGGTGCGGTAAACGGATGGTGCAACGCCGCCAGCGAACCGTCGTCGTTTTCTTCGAACATCGGGAAGTCCACTACCCACAACGGTTTCCACTCGTCGCTGACCAGGCCAAATTCTTCACCCAGTTTCAACCGCAGTGCGCCCATCGATTCGGCCACCACATTGGCTTTGTCGGAACCGAAGAACAGCACGTCACCGGTTTGCGCGCCGGTGCGCTCAAGAATCGCGTTAAGGGCGTCATCCGGTAAGAATTTCAGGATCGGTGACTGCAGCCCGTCGCGGCCTTGCGACAGGTCATTAACCTTAACCCAGGCCAACCCTTTAGCGCCGTAGATACCGACAAACTTGGTGTATTCGTCGATCATCTTGCGCGATACGTTATCGGCCTGCTCCGGCAGACGGATAACCGCAACGCGACCTTTCTCGTCGTTGGCCGGGCCAGAGAATACTTTAAATTCAACGTCTTTGAGCAGATCGGCAACGTCAACCAGCTCCAGCGGGTTACGCAGATCCGGCTTGTCCGAACCGTAGCGTTGCATCGCTTCGTGCCAGCTCATGGTCGGGAATTGGCCAAGATCAACGCCCAGCAATGACTGGAACAGCTCGCGGGTCATGTTTTCGGTGACTTCCATCACCTGCTCCGCGGTCATGAACGAGGTTTCGATATCAATCTGGGTAAATTCCGGCTGACGATCGGCGCGTAAGTCTTCGTCGCGGAAGCATTTTACGATTTGATAGTAACGGTCGAAACCGGACATCATCAGCAACTGTTTAAACAACTGCGGACTTTGCGGCAACGCAAAGAAGCGGCCTTTGTGCGTGCGGCTCGGCACCAGATAGTCGCGCGCGCCTTCCGGTGTAGCGCGAGTCAGCATCGGCGTTTCGATGTCTAAAAAGCCACTGTCGTCGAGGAAGCGACGCACAGCACTGGTGACTTTCGCACGAAACTGCAGTTTTTCATTCATCTGCGGGCGACGCAGGTCGAGGTAGCGGTAGCGCAAACGCGCTTCTTCGCTGACCTGCGAGTTAAAATCGATAGGTAGCGGTTCAGAGCGGCTTAAAATGTTCAGCTCTGACGCCAGCAATTCAACCTCGCCGGTTTTCATGTTTTTATTAACCTGACTGTCAGGACGACGGTTGACCTTGCCTTTGATCTGAACGCAGAACTCCTGACGCAATTTATTAGCCTGTTCGAACAGAGCCTGCTGATCCGGGTCGAACACCACCTGGATAAGCCCTTCGCGGTCACGCAAATCGATAAAGATCAATCCACCTAAGTCGCGACGTTTGTTAACCCAGCCACACAGAGTGACCTGCTGTTCTGCTAATTCTGCGTTAATTTGTCCACAATAATGCGTTCGCATGTACGTTTCCTACTACCGGCGTTGGTTGGATGTTGTCAAAATGAAGCGCTACATTATAGCGAACTGGCACGGAATGTCATCCGGCCATACGAACGTCGTTTTTGCCGGCGGCTTTTGCCGCGTACATGGCTTTGTCGGCGGAGCGCAGCAGGGTTTGCTCGTCGACGCCGTGTTTCGGGAACATTGCCACGCCGATGCTGACGCTGACATCGAGGGTCTGCGATTTGACTTTATAGGGGCGTGCCAGGTGCACTACCAATTTACGTGCGACCGCCAGTGCGGCGTTGACGTTATTGGTACTGGGTAATAACACCACAAACTCGTCGCCGCCGTAACGACATACCGTATCCGACTTGCGCAATACCCCGGTCAGACGCTGTGCGGCCTGCACCAGCAGCTCGTCGCCGTATTCGTGGCCGAAGTCGTCGTTAATGATTTTAAAACCGTCCAGATCGAGGAACATCATGGCAAAGGCTTTATTACTGCGCTGATGTTGCAGAATCGTCTGTTCGAGCCGATCCGACAACAGATTACGATTCGGCAGCCCGGTTAATTCGTCATGGGTCGCGACGTAACGTATGCGTCGTTCGGCGGCTTTGCGCAATTTTACTTCGCGGCGCAGGCGGCTGTTCCAGAAAGCGACGCCGGCAATTAGCAGCACCACCACCGAACCCGCTTTTAACCCCAGACTCAGCAGCTCCTGGTCACTCCAGCCACGCTGTAACTCGTAGCCGTACCATTTGCGACGCAGGCGCTGTCGCTCCAGCGCGGTGAGGTTTTCAATACCTTCATTAAAAATCACCACCAGCGGCTGATAGTCACTGCGCACCCCGATAAACAGGTCCTCGCCCGGCGCACCGCTTAACACGCTGAGCTGAGCGTTGGCGACTGGCCGCTGCTGCAATTCATCAACCACAATCGGCAGACTGTCGACATAGACATCAATCACCGACCGTTGCAGCGCTTCGATGCCGTCCGACAGTGAACGGTATTCAACCACTTCGGTTTGCTCGATATTGCGCAGCATGGGGATCACGCTGTAACCCTCGGTAACACCAATTTGCTGACCACGCAGCTGATTGACGTCGGTTTCACGCTCACTGGCACCGGTTTCCGTCGCCAGCGACAGGGTCGCCCAGGGCATGGTCCAGTAACGCTGGGTAAAACTGGTGTACGCCGCCCGCTCGGTAGAGTAAGACATACTGGTCAGTACATCGATTTCTTTGTTTTTTAATGCAACCAGACATTGCGACCAACTGCCGCAAGGGGTCCAGGCAAACTCGATCGGTACACCGGCGGTAATGGTGGTTAATACGTCGACGTCAAAGCCACGCGCCTGGTCATTACTGATGCTGATGAGTGGTGCCAAATCGTCCGGCACTCCGACCCGAACCTGCGGATGGTCAACCAGCCAGTCATTAGCCTTTTCCGTCGCTAACGCTGGGGTAGCTATTGCACTGGTCAGTATTAAGAGTAATAGAAACCATTGACGTTTCATTCGGTGTATTATCTCCAGCAGGTTCGGTAAACTACAACTATTGTAAGCAACCCGTTTATTATTCATCTTAAGTATCGGACAGTAACGCTATTTATGAACCATCGCGACACAATTTTTTCTAAACCGCTGCCGAGCGTTTCGGATTTTCGCTTTGACCAGCAGGTGGTCGAAGTTTTTCCCGACATGATCAACCGCTCGGTGCCCGGCTATTCCAGCATCTTGCAGACGTTGCCACAATTGGCTGAGCGTTACGTCCAGCCGCAGTCCAACGTGTATGACCTTGGCTGTTCGCTCGGTGCGGCCACGCTTGCGCTGCGTAAAGGCTGTGAACAGGCGTCGCAGGTTCAGCTTATTGCCGTCGATAATTCCGACGCCATGATTGAGCGCGCGCAACTGCATTTGCAGGGCTTTAAAAGCCAACTGCCGGTAACGCTGCGGTGCGAGGACATTCGTGAAACCCACATCGAGGATGCCTCTATTGTGGTGCTGAATTTTACGTTGCAATTTGTGCCGCGTGAAGAGCGTCAGCAGATTATTCAGCGCATTTTTTCCGGATTAAAGCCCGGCGGTGTGCTGTTCATTTCCGAAAAAATCGTCGCCGAAGACCCACACATCGCCGATGTACTGGTTGATCTACATCATGATTTTAAACGTGCCAACGGTTACAGCGAACTGGAAATCAGCCAAAAACGGGCGGCCATTGAAAACGTCATGAAGATTGACTCCATGAAGACCCATTTTGCGCGTTTTGAAGAGGCGGGGTTTGCCCACTACGGTTGTTGGTTTCAATGTTTTAATTTTGCCGCAATGATGGCGGTTAAGGGTAACGAATAATGGATTGGTTTAATGCTTCGTTGGCGCGTTTGATTGATAGCCCTCATGCAGCCTGGCTGGAGACGCTGCCGGCACAGCTGCGGCAATTTACCGATAAGCCGCACGGTGACTTTCGTAAGTGGCAGCGAGTATTGAAACAACTGCCGTCTCTGAGCATTGAGCGTGACGACGATGTCAGCCTTGGCGATACCGTCACCGTCGGCCGCGCGCAACAAGCGACTGATTCGCAGCGGGCGCAACTGCGCGGCTTGTTAATGCAACTGTGCCCCTGGCGCAAAGGCCCGTTTGAGCTGTTTGGCATGAACATCGATACCGAATGGCGCTCGGACTGGAAGTGGCAACGGGTTGCACCACACATTGATTCACTGCAGGGCAAACAGGTGCTCGATGTCGGCTGTGGCAGTGGTTATCACCTGTGGCGGATGCTGGAAGCCGGTGCAGCGGATGTTTGGGGGGTTGATCCGGGCGAGTTGTTTTTAACCCAGTTTCAGGCGATTAAAAAATACATGCCGACGGCACTGGCCAAGCGCGCCCACTTTTTCCCGGTCGGGATTGAACAGATGCCGCAACTGAACAGCTTTGACACCGTGTTCAGCATGGGCGTGCTCTATCATCGCCGCTCGCCGTTGGAGTTTTTGCAGCAACTGAAAGGTCTGTTAAAGCCCGGCGGCCAGCTAGTGCTGGAGACCATCGTCGTCGAGGGCGATGAAACCACCGTAATGATGCCGGGTGAGCGCTACGCACAAATGCGCAACGTTTGGTTCCTGCCCAGTGCCAAAGCGCTGGCGGTATGGATGCAACGACTCGGTTTTACTGACATCGAGGTGGTCGATCACAACACCACCTCGCTGCAGGAGCAACGGGCAACGGATTGGATGCGAGGAGAATCTTTAGCCGACTTTCTTGATCCAAATGACCACAAAATGACTATTGAAGGGTACAAAGCACCGATCCGCGCCATTCTTACGGCGAGGACATAAGTTATTTCAGTAATTTCTTGATAAAAGGCGGCATCAATACCGATATGGCACATTACAGAGCAAAATCCACCTTAGAGCAGTGGCGGATTTTTCAGGCCGTAATCGACTGTGGCGGCTACGCTCACGCAGCCGAGCAACTCAATAAGAGTCAGTCTTCGTTAAACCACGCCGTAGCCAAACTGCAACAAGTTCTTGGCGTACAACTGCTCGAGGTGAAGGGTCGTAAAGCGGTGCTCACCAGCGTCGGCGAGGTGATGTTGCGACGCTCCCGGCAGTTGACCCAGACCGCGCAGGAGCTGGAGCAATTGGCACACAATCTGGAACAGGGCTGGGAGCCGGAAGTGAAACTGGCGCTGGAAATGGTGTTTGACCGCTCCACGCTGATCCCGGCGCTGCGCAAATTTCAGGATTTTAGCCGCGGTAGCCGGTTATCCATTGAAGACACCGTGTTAACCGGTACACTGGAGCACATTCGGGAAAAATCGGCGGATGTGGTCATTACTCACCATGTCCCTAAGGGCTTTATTGGCGAGCCGATTGATGATTATGTCATGGATCTGGTCTGCGACCCCTCTCACCCCCTGGCGCAACTGGAACAACCGATCAAGCAGGAAGAGCTGAGTCAGCATCTACAAATCGTTATTCGCGATACTGCGGTTAATCCTCAGGAAGATGAGGGCTGGTTAAAAGCGGAACAGCGCTGGACCGTCAGTCATTTTGACGAAGCCTTGCGTTTGGTGCGTTCCGGACTCGGGTTTTGCTGGTTGCCGCCCTACATTGCCGAACGGGAAATGAAGAAAGGCGCATTGCGCAAGCTGGAACTGGAAGGCAGTACCTGCCGCAAAGGCAGTCTGTACCTGGTGTTGCCCAAGGGCGAACAAACCGGCCCCTGCGCGCGGCAATTGGCGGATCTTATCATGGGTAAGGAAATCGAAACCGCTAAAGCCGCCGCCGGCTAGTCGGTCGCGCCTTTGGCGCGACGACAAGAACTAAGCTGTCAGACCGTTTTAAGGTAAGCTTTCATGTCAGCCGCAAGCTGCGGATGGCGTAAAGCGTGCTCAACAAACGCTTTCGCGTAGCCGAGCTTATTACCACAATCATGGCTGCGACCCTTCATGTAGTAAGCATTAACCGGTTTGTCTTCCAGCAACATCGCCATCGCATCGGTCAACTGAATTTCGTTACCCGCGCCGACCGGCGTCTTATTCAGCAGCGGCCACAATTCTTTCGGGAACACATATCGCCCAACCACCGCCAAATCCGAGGGCGCTTCTTCAACGCCCGGCTTCTCGACCAGCTGTTTGATCGGTGCCTGTTCGCCCGGCTTTAAGTCCGCGCCGTTAATGTCGGCAATACCATAGCTGCTGACACTTTCCCGTGGCACTTTTTCCACCATAACCTGCGCGGCACCCGACGCTTCGAAGTTACGCTTCATTTCCGCCAGGTTGTCGCGTTTTAAATTACAGCTTGCTTCGTCAACCAATACGTCCGGTAACACCACCGCAAACGGTTCATCTCCAATCAATGGACGTGCGCACAGTACCGCATGACCAAGGCCCTTCGCTTCGCCCTGACGAACGTGCATGATGGTGGTGCCCTTAGGACAAATCGCCTGAACTTCTTCCAGTAACTGACGTTTTACCCGCCGCTCGAGCGTGGTTTCCAGTTCGAAACTGGTGTCAAAATGGTTCTCGATGGAGTTTTTACTGGAATGGGTTACCAGAATCACGTCGGTTAAACCGGCGTCGGCGCATTCTTCCACGATAAACTGAATCAAAGGTCTGTCAACTAACGGCAGCATCTCCTTTGGAATAGCCTTCGTTGCGGGCAGCATCCGTGTTCCAAGCCCCGCAACCGGGATAACGACTTTCTTGACCTGCTGTTTTTCCATGTTCTTTACCTGTATTTAAAATTCTAGAATTCGGCACGTTTATACCGCAAATAACTGTTATAATGCAAATCCGTTTAGACTATATACGTTGAATCTAAAGGCAATCAGGCGAAAGCAGGTCATCATGGCGTTTTATTTTTCTACTAAAAAAATCCCTCAGCTCAGCGGTTATTCCTTTGTCGAACGGGCGGCCATTATGGCGGCCGCGCAGGAAGCCATGCCGGTACCACGGCGGTTGATTTGTAATCTGGCCAAACTGGTTCCAATCTGTGTGGTGTTTTATGCCATTGTTGATGTGCCTGGCTGGTGGAAGCTACCGGCGTTACTCGCGGCGGGTATTGGTTATCCCCTCTTTACCCAGCCGATCAATATTAATATGAGCCTGCCCTACATCGATAAAGCTATTCGTCAGTTTGAGGCGTCTCGAGCTGAATCATAACCTCTGCCCCCTGCGGTAGCCGAGCCTGTATTTTTTGCCGCTCGGTGAGCTGGCTGCAGTGAAAGTTAGCATGCTGCCAAATGCCCAACGCCAGATCCGGACGGGCCTGCGGCTCGGAATGAATGCGATCGCCGGCCTGCGCCCACTGCCACTGACCGGAATGGGTATTTAACACGCCCACCCAGACATCAAACGCCGTGCGAATGCGCGAATGGCACAGCTCGGTGTTCAAATGCTGTAATAACTTTTCCGGGTGCAATAAGGTATCGTCATGACCGGACAAGTGTTGACGTAACAAAGGGTCCAACAAGGTTTTAAAAACCAGTAACGGGATCAGCGCCTGATCCGTGGCATTTTGCGGACTCGCCATCAACACCAGAACATTACCGTCGGTCAATGGCCGAAAATCGATCCAGGCGTTGGGCTCCTGCGACTGCAGGGTAAAATCGAGCCGATAGCCGCCAATTTGCAATGGCCCGGACGGCAGCAGCTCGTTGGTCAGCCGTTTAACCAACGCATCATCCTGATACAACACTTCGATGTGGTCATCCAGCTCCCAACGATCGTGCAGATAGGTTTCCTCCAACTGATAGCGCTTCAGGCAGTGTTGAATGGACTGATTTAAAATGGCCAGGCTGTCCAGCGGCTTCACCAGATAGTCCCAGGCTCCGAGGCGCACCGCATCACGAATGTCGTTCATCGACTCGCTGGCGGAAACCACAATAATGGGCAGATCGGCAGCGCTGCTTAACAGGTTTTCAATGACCTGCAAGCCGCTGACGTCGGGTAAATGTAAATCACAGAGGATAATATCGGGCAGCCGTCGGCGGCACAGAGCGATGCCTTCTTCGCCACGTGTCGCACACTGCACATCGTAATCTAATTGTTTTAGGTAGGTGCTGACGAGGCCCTGAAATACGACATCGTCTTCGATGACCAACACCTTTGCTTGCGACATTGACCGTTCACCTCATATCCGTAACCGCTCCTTAAGCATTGTTCAGGATGAGTGAACCGTCAATGTCACGAAATGATTAAAATTCTTCGAATTCTTCGAAATCGTCGAACGATTCGTTACCTTCGTCTTCTTCTGGTGGTGGGTTACCGTCGTACACCTGATAGCGCCAGTTTTGAAAATAGGCTTCTTTTACAAAGGTATAGGAGTCCAGTGAGTTCTCCAGCATTTGCTCCTGCTTACTCAGACTCAACCGCGCACGCAGACCTTTTACGGTGTAACGGGGGATATCCCAGTCCGTATCAATTTCGGTATACGGGAAGTAATTGCCGTCCACCCAGTCGGTACCACGGTCGATCAGAACCGTCGGCCCCGCAATCGGCAGCATCAGGTAAGGACCATCGGGGACGCCCCACACCGCCAGCGTTTGCCCGAGCGACTCTTCGCGTTTGGTCAAGCCCATCTCAGTGGCCGGATCAAGCAGACCCAGCAGACCAATGGTGGTGTTAAAGAAAAACCGCCCGGCGCTTACCGCCGCATCGGTCGGCTTGCCCTGTAACAGGTTATTGGCCATTGACCAGGGTTCCTGCAGGTTCTCAAACATATTGTGCAACGAGGTGCGGATGGGTTCAGGGACTTTTTTATAAACTTCTGCCGCCGGTTTAATGACCGCTTCATCAACTTCCTGGTTGAAATCCCACATCACCCGGTTAACGTCCTCAAACGGGTCACGTTTGTCGGCGTAGGGATCGTCCGGCGTTGATGAACAACCGCTCAACACCACCATCGCCAATACCGTGGTGAGTGCTTTTAACCAGCCGCTCGTTTGCAAATACGTCTTCTGCATGTGTTCTTTTGTTTCCCTTGTTGAATGAAGCCTGTATTACTTTTCCTGCACGGTCTGCTCGGACAGTTGCAGAGTAACCGTGGCGGACTCTTTAGCCTTAATAACCTTAGCTTCGGCATTCAGATCACCGGCGGCGGCATCGATTTTATCATCCGCCGATACCCGTGCCTGTACCTTCCACTGTGACAGCGAGCTCATGCGGTAGTCCGGCAACATCGAATCGCGGTTACTGAGAGTTACCGTAACCGGCAGCGAACTGGCCGGTACCCGTTTTACCGCTGCCGGCATTGGTGCGCCGTCAGCCGCGGTCACGTAAACAAACAAGGTTGCCCCTGCCGGGATCTGATCGCGCAGCGATTCACTGACCTCTACCGTCACCGTTAACTGCTGAGCGTCCTGCTGCATGCGCTGTTCGGCATCGGCAATGGCCTGTTCCACCGCCGAGCGGCGCGCGGCACCGTCCGGTGTTAACTGCAGCAACTGCTGCCAGGCATTAATGGCCTGCTGATAATTGCCGTTTTCGAACGCGACAAAACCGCTGAGTGACAAGGCGTCGATATTCGACGGCTCTAGCCTTAACACCCGTGCCAGTAACTGTGCCGCTTTCTGATTCGCGTCAGCGCCGCCGTTCTGGAGCAGAAAACGGGCGTAGCTGATCAACGTGCCAACCCGATCCGGATCGAGCTTGAGTGAGCGTTCGAAGGCATTGTTGGCCTGATCGAACTGTTGCAAATCGGTCATTAGCCCGGCGTAAATCCACCAGGCAATGGGGTCATCGCCCTGGCGTTGGAGTTTCTGTCGTAGTCCCAGCGCAAATGTCGACAACGTCTCTGCGTCAACCTGCTGTTGTTCCTGCAGTACGGTTTTGCCCAACTCGGGTAATTGTTGCAACGCCTGATCCGCCTGACGCTGCAATGACCAGCTACCAAACCCGGCATAAAAACCCACTGAAATGACCACCAACAGCAACATCGGTAACCAGGGCTTGGCCGGTAACCAGCGTACTTCGTCTTCGATGTTACGGCTGTCGGTGACGTAGGTCTTATCGAGTTCGACTTTGGCCTGTTGATACTCTTCAGCGCTCAGTCGACCGTTATCGTTATCGTCTTCCAGTTCGCGCAGACGTTGTTGATACCATTGCTGATTTTCGGCATCGCGGCGGATATCCTGCTTGCGCTGAAACAGTCGCGCCAATAACACCACGATGACGGCTAAAATCACTAACGCCGCCAGGGTCAGCACTAACTTAATCATGCTTTGACCTCTCTTTTAACTGCGCCAGTTCACGTTGTTCCTCGTCACTCAGCGCAACCGGCTGACTGCGTTTACGGGACAACCGCAGTGCAATGATGATACCAGCCAGAGCGATCACCAGCGGCGCCAGCCAGAGCACCGCAGTGAAGGCGTTAAACGGCGGTTTGTAGTGGGCGAAATTACCGTAACGCGCCACCATATAGTCGATCACCTGCTGTTTTGACTGACCTGCCATCACCATCTGATAAGCCCGCTCGCGCATATCTTCCGCCAGCGGCGCGTTAGAATCGGCAATGTTCTGATTCTGACACTTAGGACAGCGCAGTTCCTTAATCAAGGCTTCGTAGGTGCGCCGTTGCTGTTCGTTGTCGAATTCGTGCCCGTCGTAGGTCACCTGCTGCGCCAGCAATGCGGAACTGAAGCTCAGCAATAATGCCCCCATACACAGTAACCAGCGGTTCATTGCGCGGCCTCCTGTTGCAGTTGCTGATAAATCTGCTGCAGTTTGTTGTTCCAGTTGCGTTCGTTGACGTCACCAACATGGCGGTAACGAATGGTGCCGTTGGCGTCGATAAAGTAGGTTTCCGGCGCACCATAGACACCAAATTCAAAGGCGACGTTGCCTTCCGGATCGTACAAATTCACGGTGTAAGGGTCACCCAGGGTGTTCAGCCAGTCGATGGCTTTGGCCCGTGAATCGTCTTTGTAATTCAGTCCGACAATCGGAATCCCCTGCGCCGACAATTGGTTTAAAAACTCGTGTTCAGCACGGCAGGTCGGACACCAGGTTGCCCAGACGTTCATCAGCAATGGTCCCTGTTTGAGCACCTCTTCGCTGTACACCTTGTCGGTATTGAACAGGTCAACGGCCTCAAATTTGGGTACCGGCTGATCAATCAGCACCGATTCCAGTCGGGTTGGGTCGCTGCCTAAACCTTTTAACAGAAAGACCACTAGCCCGGCGAACACCACCAATGGCGCAAACAACACCCACCAGCGGCGTTTGTTTTGTGTTTCGCTCATGCTTGTTGCTCCTTAGCCGTTGACGCGTCCGCTTTCACTTTGCGTGAACGGTAGCGTTTATCAGCCATCGCAAACACACCGCCAATCGCCATGATGATGGCACCCAGCCAGATCCAGCGCACAAAAGGTTTTACGTAAAAACGTACCGCCCAGGGCTGATCGGCATCGGCAACATCATCCAATGGCTCACCCATGGCAATGTAAAGATCGCGCAGCAGGCTGGCATCCAGACCGACTTCGGTCATGCTCATCCGCTGTACGGTATAAAAACGTTTCTCACTGACGACCTCTGTCACCAGCTCGCCGTCCTGATGCAACTGGAACACGCCCTGATCGGCCTGGTAATTCGGCCCTTCAAAATGGGTCAATTCTTTAAAGGTCAGATCGTAACCACTCACTTGCACCGTTTGTCCCGGTGCAATGGCGACGTCGCGCTCGGTTTCGTAATGAGATACCAGCGCCACGCCAATCAGCATCACCGCGAAACCAAGGTGACCTAAGACCATGCCCCAATGACTGCCGGGAATGCGGGTGATACCGGCCAGCCCCTGTTTACGTTGTTTGAGCGTCTGTTGAACCTCAGTGAAGGTCGTGAGCGCGACCCAGAACGCCAAAAACAGGCCGATCGCCGCCCACAGCGGCAATTCGTCCGCCCAAATTTGCGGCAGCACCAAGGTCAGCGCCAAGGCCAATACAAGACATAAACCCAGTGGTTTCAGCAGCGGTTGCAACGGCTGCCGGCGCCAGCGCATCAGCGGACCGACCCCCAACAGCAGCGCGAAAGGCACCACCAGATAGCTGTAGAGTTCGTTAAAGAAGGGTTCACCGATGGAAATACTGCCCATCCCCAGCTCTTTGTGCACCAACGGCAACAACGTACCGAGCAACACCACCACCATGGCCGCCATCAGCAACACGTTGTTGCCCAGCAGCATCACTTCGCGGGAATTAACGTCGTAGCGGCTGTAACCCTGCATTTGTGCTGCGCGCATACCGTACAGCGCCAGTGAGCCGCCGATGACCACCGCCAGCAGCACCAGAATAAACAAGCCACGGGTTGGATCTGAGGCGAACGCGTGTACCGACACCAGTACGCCGGAACGAACCAGGAAGGTACCCAGTAGGCTTAAACTGAACGCAGCAATCGCCAGTAACACGGTCCAGGATTTAAAACTGCCCCGTTTTTCGGTAACCGCCAGTGAATGCAGCAGTGCGGTGCCGACCAGCCAGGGCATAAAGGACGCGTTTTCGACCGGATCCCAGAACCACCAGCCACCCCAGCCCAGTTCGTAATAGGCCCACCAACTGCCGATGGCAATACCCAGGGTGAGGAAAATCCAGGCGGCCAACGTCCACGGCCGCGACCAGCGCGCCCAGGCCGCATCCAGCTTACCGGAGATAAGTGCGGCAATAGCAAAAGCAAAGGCCACCGAGAAGCCGACATAGCCCATGTACAGCAACGGCGGATGAATGATCATGCCGGGGTCCTGCAACAAGGGATTCAGGTCGCGGCCATCCACCGGGATCATCGGCAGACTGCGATCAAACGGGTTAGACACCGTCAGCATAAACAGATAAAAGCCGATGCTGATAAGCCCTAAAATGCCCAGCACCCGCGCCACCATCGGCAACGGCATTGAGCGGGACAGCAGCGCCACTGCGGCGATCCAGCCCGACTGCATCAACATCCACAATAAAAACGAGCCTTCGTGCGAGCCCCATACGGCGGTTACCCGGTAATGCACCGGTAACGCGGTATTGGAGTTATTGGCCACGTAGGCAATTGAAAAGTCGTTTAACACAAAGGCGGCGACCAACAGCGCAAAAGCAATGGCGGTAAATAAAAACTGCCCTATCGCCAGCGGTCGCGCGTAGCTCATCACGCCACCGTGGCTGCGCCAGGCACCGTACAGGGCGTAACCGGCCAACAAGACCGAAAACGCCAGCGCGATGGCGATGCTCAGATGTCCCGCTTCGGCAATCATTGCGACTCTCCGTCTGAGGTCTGTTTAAAGGCGTCCGGTGCATTCGGGTTAACGTGCTTGATGCCTTTCATTTTTTCAGCCAGTTCCGGCGGCATGTATTCTTCGTCGTGCTTAGCCAGCACTTCGCTGGCACGCAGTACCCGCGGTTCAATCAGTTCGCCCTGGGCAACAATGCCCTGCCCTTCGCGGAACAGATCCGGCAGGATACCCTGATAAAGCACGGTGATTTCGGGGCCGGTATCAGTGATGTTAAAACGCACTTCGAGGGTGTCACGGTTGCGTTTAACCGAGCCTTCTACCACCATTCCGCCAACGCGCATGCGCTGGCCAACGGTCGGTGGTTGTTTACCTTCCTCGACTTCGACGAAATCGGACGGCGTGTAAAATAAGTTAATGCTCTGGCTCATGGCAAACAGCATCAGCCCGATGGCCACAGATACCCCGACCACCAACAGCATCACCCAGGTTAAGCGTTTTTTTCTGCGTGGGTTCATCATCGCTTCGACTCCTCAACCGGCGACGATTGCCGTTGCTGACGTTTGGACAAACGCTGCCTGCGACGTTGCAATGTTCTGCTTTGTCGTTGCAGGCGGCGACGTCCGATCAGCGCATCCAGTGCGACACCGGCAATCACCAAAAAGGTCAGAAAGAACGACAACCAGACGTAAAAGCCATAGCCGCCCATCTGTACAAATTCCTGAAAACTGTCAAAAGCCATTAGTGTGACTCCTCCGCCGTGCCCAGTACGCGCTGCGCCCAGGGCCGGTGTAACTCATGGCGTAATAATTCGTTTTTAAAGCGCATCATCACCAGGCTGATGGTCAGCAGCATGAAACCGAGCAGACTGATGAGCAACGGCCAGAGCATGCTGGTCGCTATCGACGGCCGCTCAAATTTGGTAATGGTCGCGCCCTGATGCAGGGTATTCCACCACTCGACGGAATAATGAATGATGGGCAGGTTGACGACCCCGACGATGGCCAGAATGGCTGCCGCTTTCGCACCGGTGCGCTGGTCATCAAAGGCGTAATATAACGCCATTACACCGACGTACAGGAACAACAGGATCAGCTCCGACGTGAGCCGCGCGTCCCATACCCACCAGGTGCCCCACATCGGCTTGCCCCAGATGGCGCCGGTAAACAGGGCAATGGCGGTCATCGCGGCACCGACCGGCGCAATGGCGGGAATCGACCATTCTGCGGTTTTGATCTGCCAGACCAGCGCAATCACCCCCATCACGGCCATGCCAAAGTAGGCTCCCATGGAGAAAATCGCTGACGGCACATGAATGTAGATAATGCGGTAACTGTCGCCCTGCTGATAATCCGACGGTGCGAACGCCAGCCCCCAAACCATACCGACCAGCAGTGACACCGCGGTTAACGCCGCGAACCAAGGCAGCAGTTTGTCGACCAAACGATAAGTTGCTTCAGGTTTTGCGTAAGGGTGTAACCATCGCCACATATTAATTCATACTCATTCTGACAGCGGCCGCCATCGCCAGCGGCGCCAGGGTTACCGTTAATACGGAGATTGCAGCCAAAATGGCCAATTGTCCTTGCACCGCCAGGCCCATGCCGGCGTTTTCCACCGCCGAGGTTGCAAAAATCAGCAACGGGATAAACAGCGGTAATAATATCAAGCTGACCAGCGAGCCGCCACGTTGCAACTGTAAGGTCAGCGCGGCGCCGATAGCACCCAGTGCACTCAGTGCCGGGGTGCCCAGCAGCAGCGTCAGTGCCAGTGCCCACCAGGCGTCCAGCGGTAAATTCAGTAATAACGCCAGCACCGGCGACAGGATCACCAGCGGCAGTCCGCTTAACAGCCAGTGTGCTGCCACTTTGGCGGTCAGCGTAAAAGCCAACGGTTGCGGCAACAGACACAACTGCTCCAGTGAGCCGTCGTTGTAGTCGTCCTTAAACAGCCGATCCAGACCAAGCAGGGTTGCCAACAGTGCCGCCACCCAGATGATACCCGGCGCAATGCGCGCAAGAATGTCCGGACCGGGGCCAATCCCCAGCGGGAACAAGGTCACCACCATTAACAAAAACAACAGCGGGTTGAGCGCGTCAGAGCGCCGTCGTGCGGCAATGCGCAAATCTTTCACTAATACCGACCGCCATAACTGCCAGGAGTTCATCATAACAACACCTCGGCCCGGGCGCTGTTGAGTGTCAGTTGCTGCAGTGGCAACTGGGTGTCGGTCAGCGGCTGATGAGAGGTCATGACGATACTGCCGCCGCGGCTGAGGTGCTGCAGAAAACGTTGTTGTAACAGCGCAATGCCATCCACGTCCAGTGAGGTAAAAGGTTCATCGAGGATCCACAAGCTGGCGGTGCTGCACCAGAGTCGGGTGAGTGCTACGCGGCGCTGCTGTCCGGCCGACAGCCGTCCGGTCATTTCTTCTTCCAGCCCCAACAAACCGAGTTGTTCCAGGACATCCCAGTCCTGCGCTTGCTCGGCGGTGGCGGTGGTGTCGCCCCCCAACCGGCGCTGCCAGAACACGTTCTCGAGCGCACTGAGTTCGGGTTTAACGGCCGCTTTATGGCCAATGTATAACAGCTGTTGATGATAGTCGTCGCGAACCCGGTGCAGCGGCTGGCCGTTAAAACGGACTTCGCCCTCGTTCGGCACCAGTAACCCCGCCAACATACGGAGTAAGGTTGACTTGCCGGCACCGTTGGCACCGCTGATCTGCCAGATCTCGCCGGCCTGAACGGCCAGTTGCAACTGCGAGAACAATACGCGTCCACTGCGAATTGAGCTTACACGGTCGGCGTGTAATAGTGGCATAGCCGTGTTCGTGGACTGTGTCATCGATGGTTAATCCAACACCCAAACATCAAAGTGTGAAAGAAATACGTAAATTGGCTCGAGTTTACCACAGTTATTGCCGAAAATACCATGTAAACCCACGCGAAAACGGTAACCTTTGTCACCGGGGGATGACGCTGAAATGGAACTGAATCAGTTACTGCAAAATCTGCTGAATACGTCGGGCAAAGCCGATACTCAGGCACTGCCTACGGGCGTTCTTAAGCAGCTGACCCGTGTCGTCGATGCCGACGCGGCCAAGGTGCTGATGCAGGTGCTGCAACGGGCTGCCGGCAACGCGCCGGTGACGCAAATGCCGGCATCGACCACGACGGCTGATGTGCCAACCGCCGCGCGGCTGCCGGTATTGCCGGTGACCATCACACTGACGCCGGCTAACGCGGCACTGCAGCGTCCGCCACAGGTACTGCTGAACCTTGACCTTAGCGGCAAGACCCTGACGCTGCCGATAGCCATTGATCGGCCGCAACAGCAGCAGTTGCAACAATTGCCGCCCGCGAATCAGAATCAACCACTGTTGCTGCTGGTAAAAGCGGTATTGCCCGCTGCGCGGGGCGCAACGACGGGCCAGCCATCGGCACAGCCGGTCGTACAAAATCCGCTGCCAACCACTCCGCCCGCCGCAACCAGAGCGGGCGCGCAACCGCCGTCGCAGTCACAGGCGCTGTTGCAGGTACAACTGGTCAGCACCAAAGCGCCGCAGCAACCCGTTACGCTGTCGCTACCGCTGACACAGTTACCGCGGCCGGTGGCGGCCGCGCTGTTGAACACGGCCAGCTCAGTGACCAGCCCGTCCAGTTCTCCAACCGCAGCAACGGCGCCGCCTGCGCCGGCTCCTATCAGCCAGGCTCCCGCACCGCAGGGGCTGATGCTGAAACAGGCGAGCCAGATCACCCCTCAGCAGTTTCAACAGGCCTTACAACAGTTGCTTCGCTCGCTACCGCCGCAGCCTCAGCCGTCAATGTCGACGGTCGCGCCATCGCCGGCCAGCCCTGAGCAGGCATTGACGCGGTTACTGCGGGCCGTGGTACAGCAGTTGCCGCCGCCGGAGGCCATGCAGCAGCCGCAGCAACTGAAACAATGGGTCAACGACTGGTTTGCCGCCAAACCGGTGGCCGCGCAAGCTCAGCAGCAACTCGGTGGGCTGGGTAAAATGCTGATGATGCTATTGGGTATGACCTTACAAAAGGCGCCGACACCGTCGGCAACAAGTTCCGCGGCGTCGGCGTTGCAACAGCACAACGCCAATCATTTGACGCAGGCATTGCTGGATGAAATTCTGCGCCCGGCGACACAGCGCCCCAACGAACCGCAGTTTACCGGTGAAGTGCGCGATCGCATCAATCAGCTGTTACAGCAATTGCCACAAACGCAGTTGCAACGGCTGATGCAGCTGTTTACGGCGGTACTTAACGGCGCCCAGACCAGTCAGGCGCGGCTGGCCGAAACCAGTACCAGCAGCCCGGAGTACTTTGTGCTGCTACCGGCGTCCGCACAACAGCAGCAACAGCAACATGAGCTATTGGTCCGCCGCGAGCAGCAGCCACCGAAAGACGGTGAACCGGGCCGCACACTGTGGCTGTTTACCCTGCGTTTTGAATTGCAACAGTACGGACCGCTGCTGGTTAAAGGCCGCTATCACCCTGCTGGTACGCGGGTGGATTTTTACACTGAATCGGACCACGCGCAGCGGTCAATGGAAAAACACATCGAAAAGCTGGCCGAGCGTTTTTCCAGTCTTGAGGTGCAGGGTATACAGTTGGCGGTACAAAAAGGCAAAGTACCTGATACGCTGGCCACACAACAAAGCGGCATTATTCGGGTGACGGTATGAGCGATAAGCAATCGAAACAAGCGATCGGACTTTCTTATGACGGCGTCAATGCGCCGCAGGTTATCGCTAAGGGCTTTGATGAACTGGCGGAAGAAATCATCGCGGTGGCAAAAGAGCATGGCGTGATGGTGCACGAGGATCCGTTATTGTCGGATTCGCTGGCACGGCTGAACGTGGGTGAAGAAATTCCGCGCGATCTGTACATCATCATTGCTGAAATCATTGCCTTTGCCTATCTGCTGGATGGCAAGTTTCCCGCATCATGGGAGGCGTAACGGGATTATTTGCGCATCGCCACCAGCAACTCCGCTTCGGCGCGGGGTAAGTCGCATTCCTGCATAATGTCTTCGACTGTGGCGCCATCGGCAATCAGTTTGGCCGCGCGTTGATAGAGTTTTGCGCCCGGATCCTGCTCCGCCAGTTGCTGCAGTTTTTGCTCTAACAACTGCTGTTCTTGCTGGAGCTGTGCCACCGTCTGCTGCAGTTGCTCGCTTTGCGCGTCCAGTTGTTGCTTGAGGTTTAATTCAAGACTCTGTTGCAGTTGTTCGGTCTGGGCATAGTCAACATGACTGGGTTGCTGTTCCAGTTGTTGCTTTAGGGCCAGCACGTCAGCCGCGGTTTCGGTTAGCATCATCAGCCGCTGTTGCTGACGTTCAATCAGCTCAGCCTGTTTGCGCGACGTGACAATCACCGCGGTCAGTGCCAGCAGCGCCAGCACTAACGCGATCACGGCGATGATCAACGGCGTCGAGAGCATCATTGGTTAACCCAAACGGGAAATCTCATCCCACTCATCGTCGGTCAGCATTTTGTCCAGATCGACCAGGATCAGCAACTCGTCATCGCGATTGCTGACGCCCTGAATGAAGCGCGAGCTTTCGTCGGTACCGACGTTCGGTGCGGTATCGATTTCTGATTTTTTCAGGTAAACCACTTCGGCTACACTGTCCACCAGGATGCCGATGACCTGTTTTTCCGATTCGATAATGACCACACGGGTGCTGTCGGTCACTTCCGTTTGGGGCAGACCAAAGCGCAGGCGGGTGTCGATGACGGTTACGACGTTGCCGCGCAGATTGATGATACCCAACACATAGTTTGGCGCGCCGGGGACCGGGGCGATTTCGCTGTAGCGCAAGACTTCCTGCACCTGCATTACGTTAATGCCGTAGGTTTCCTGATCGAGCTGAAAGGTTACCCATTGCAATACTTCGTCGTTTGCGTCTGTTTCGCTGTTTTTACGCGTATTTTTTACGTTTCGAGTTTCCGTCGCCATGCTTTTGCTCCGATATTTTGTGGTCGCGCCAGGGCGCGGCCTCCGGGTTATTTTTGAATGTGTCCTGAACCGTTATTCAGCAGTGTAATCAATGCATTGACGTCGAGCAATGCACACATGCGTTCGCGTACCACACCGGCGAGCCATGGGCGCTTTTCATTGACACCTTTACGCCATTGGATGGCATCCGGGTGCAGCGGTTCGCTGTCAACCAATTCTTCGCATAATAGCCCCCAGGGGCTGTCGTTGAGCGTGATCAGATATTGATAGTCGATACTCTGTTCAAGCTCCGGGGTTAATTTTTCCGGCATCACCCATCTAGCTGTATCGACCACTTGCAGTTTTTCTTCACGTTCGGTCATGATGCCTCTGAACCATTTCGGTTTGCCAATCAGCGGGCTGATTTTACCGACCGTGTGAATGCCACCGAGACTTTTTAACGGTACCGCCAGAGTGAGCCCGGCGACGCGGAAGAACAACGCCTGAAAGTCACCTTGCTGGTATTCCTGCATGGCGTCGGGCTTAGGGCTTGCTTCGTTCGCCGGTTTAGGCGCTGCGCGCGGTGTAGGGCTTGCTTCGCTTGCCGGCTTGGGCGCTGCGCGCGGTGCGGGGCTTGCTTCGCTCGCCGGCTTGGGCGCTGCGCGCGGTGTAGGGCTTGCTTCACTTGCCGGCTTGGGCGCTTCGCGCGTTAGTGTCGCTTTTTGCAGCAGTTGTTTGACCGGCTCGTGGTCGAACTCGGCGACAGGCTTTTTTTCTTCCTCAAGCAAGGCGTTGAGGTATTCCATCATGGCTTTATCGCTGCTGCCGCTCATTCTGTGTCCTGCTGTGCTAACTGTTGTAAATGGGTCAACAAACTTTGATAGGCTAACACACCGCGAGCCTTAGGCGCATACAACGACGGTGGCAGTTGTTCATTACTGGCGTCACGAAACTTGGTGTCGATGGGTATCATGCCATTCCAGACCGAATTGCCATAGCGTTCCACCAGCTTTTTGTAGGTATCCAGTGACGCTCGTGTGCGCTTGTCGTAAAGCGTCGGGATGATGGTGTAGCGATAACCGTGGCCGCGGGATTTTTGGATCAAGGACAGTGTGCGCATCATCCGATCCAACCCTTTCAGCGCCAGAAACTCCGTCTGCATAGGGATCAACACCCGATGACAGCAGGCCAGCGCATTAACCATCAGTACGCCAAGCACCGGCGGCACGTCAATCAGTACGTAATCGTAGTCGTCGGCGACCAGCGCCAGCGCGCGTTTTAACACCAGCCCCATGCCGCCCTGCGTGCCGAGTTTACGATCCAGCGTGGCCAGGGCCATAGTGGCCGGCATCACGTCGAGGTGTTTTACTTCGCTGGGCAGAATTGCCTGTTTGACCTGTTCACGGGTAATGGCTTTTCCGGCCGCGAATACATCATAGGCGCTGGCGGGCAGCTCTTCGGAATCAAAGCCAAAATAGTAAGTCAGTGACGCATGCGGGTCGGTATCGATGCACAGTACGCGTTGTTGCCGCTCAGCCAGCAGTCCGGCCAGGGCAACCGTGGTGGTGGTTTTACCAACACCACCCTTTTGGTTCGCGACGGTCCATACGATCATGCTCAGTGGTATCCAACCTCTTTTAAGATGGCGCGGGCCATGTCATTTAAGCTGATACTGCGCGTCGAAATGCCGGCACTGGCGACCGCTTGTGGCATACCGTAAACCACGCAGCTGGCTTCATCCTGTGCCCAGATGGTAGCGCCCTGCTGTTTCAGCATTCGCGAACCCTCGCGTCCATCGGCTCCCATGCCGGTCAGGATAACGCCCAGCACCTTGCCGCCGAACAATTTCGATAGGCTGGCAAAGGTAATGTCGACACTGGGTTTGTAGGTGATCCGGCCGCTGTTGTCTTCTTTGATACGAATGCGTGCGCTGCTGGCCGAACCATCGACGATCATCTGTTTGCCGCCGGGCGCCAGATACGCGTGTCCGGGGCGCAACACATCGCCCTCTTCCGCTTCTTTCACGCGCACTTTACAGAGCCCGTCGAGGCGCTGCGAAAAGGCTTTGGTGAAAGCCGCCGGCATATGTTGCACCATCAGGATCGGGTACGGGAAGTTCTCCGGCAATTGCGTCAGAATTTTTTGCAGCGCCACCGGACCACCGGTTGAGGTACCAATCGCCAGCACCTGATAAGCGCGGTTAATGGTTAGATTGCCGGTCGACGCCGGCGTGCTTGGCGCGGTGGCCTGCTCACGCTGACGTTGACGCTCTTCACTGCGCTGGCGAATGCGGTCCAGCGCCGACGATGACGTGCTGCTGGTATCACGATGGCTGCTGACATCACGGCTTGAGGGACGTGGGTCGGTTGTCGGTCGCGTCGGCGTTGCTGCCCGGGTGGAACGCGCCGAGCTGTCCTGAGCAATGGCCAGTACGCGATCCTGCAGAGTTTTTACCGCTTCGTCGCGATTACGGGCGATGTCTTCAAACTTTTTCGGTAAGAAATCGGCGGCACCGGCTTCCAGCGCATTCAATGTTGCGGTGGCGCCTTCGTGAGTCAGTGAGCTGAACATCAGGATCGGGCACGGCGTCGAACGCATGATTTCTTTGACCGCATCAATGCCGTTCATAACCGGCATTTCGATGTCCATGGTGATCACGTCGGGGCGGAGTGACTTGGCCTTGTCGACGGCTTCGCGGCCGTCGTTGGCTGAGCCGATCACTTCCAGTCGGCTGTTTTGTTCGAGGATCTCAGTGACTCGGCGGCGAAAAAACGCCGAGTCATCTACCACCAGAACTCGTACTGTCATCAGGAGGGTTATCCGTTAACGTTTGGCGTAATACTTGAGCATGCTCGGTACATCGATGATCAAGGCAATACCACCATCACTGGTGATGGTTGCTCCGGCCATCCCCGGCGTGCCCTGCAATAATTTATCCAGCGGCTTAATCACCACTTCTTCCTGGCCAATCAGTGCATCGACCACGAAGCCGACTTGCTGATTACCGATTTGTACCACCACCACATGACCGTTTTCGTTACGGCTTGAGCGGTCCGGGTTGCGCACCAGCCAGTGCTCGAGGAAGAACAGCGGTATCGCGCGGTTACGGACAATCAGCGTCAACTGACCATCGACGGTATTGGTACGCTTCATGTCGAGGTCGATGATTTCACTGACGACCGCTAATGGCAGCGCGAAAGTTTGATCTTTCACCGCCACCATTAAGGTTGGCAGAATGGCCAACGTCAGTGGCACTTTGATCAGCAGCTCGGTACCTTTACCCAGCTCTGAATTGATCTTAACGCTACCGTTGAGCTGGGCAATTTTCGTTTTTACAACGTCCATGCCCACACCGCGACCGGATACTTCAGACACTTGCTCTTTGGTCGAGAAACCGGCCGCAAAAATGAGGTTATACGCGTCTTCATTGCTCATGCGGGCGGCACTGTCTTCGTCCAGTACGCCACGCTTAATGGCAATGCTTTTCAGTTTTTCAGCGTCCATACCCGCACCGTCGTCTTTGATCGACAGCATGATATGGTCGCCTTCCTGCGACGCCGACAAGGTTACTGTACCCTGGCGTGGCTTTCCTTTGGCAACCCGTTCATCCGGCATTTCAATACCGTGGTCGACCGAGTTGCGCACCAAATGCACCAAGGGATCGGCAAGCGCTTCAACCAGGTTTTTGTCGAGATCGGTTTCTTCACCATACATCTCGAGGTTGATTTCTTTTTTCAGGCTGCGCGCAAGGTCGCGAACCACTCGCGGGAAGCGGCCGAAGACTTTCTTAATCGGCTGCATACGCGTTTTCATCACCGCACCCTGCAAGTCACCGGTTACCACGTCCAGGTTGGAAATGGCTTTGCTCATTTCCTGGGCGTTTTGGTTATCGTCGTTATTGCTGAGACTCAGTAAACGGTTACGCACCAACACCAGTTCGCCGACCATGTTCATGATTTCGTCAAGACGTTTGGTATCAACGCGGACCGTGGTTTCTGCCGGTGGTGGCGGCGGTGTTTTTGCGCCGGCTGCGGGTTTAGCGGCTTCGCTTGGTTTAGAAGCTTCGCTTGGTTTGGCGCCGGCGGCGGGTTTGGACGCTTCGCTTGGTTTGGCGCCTGCGGCGGGTTTAGCGCCTGCGGCTGGTTTAGCGGCTTCGCCTGGTTTGGCGGTTGGGGCTTTGCCCTGGCCATGGAGTTCGTCAAGTAAGGATTCGAACTCGTCGTCGGTGATTTCGTCGTCTTTACCCGAGCCAGAGGCACGAGCTGTATCCGGGGCCGGCTTGTTGGCGTCTAGCTTGGTTGGGGCTTTACCCTGGCCATGCAGTTCGTCCAGTAAGGCTTCGAACTCGTCGTCGGTGATTTCGTCGTCGTCTTTACTCGTGCCAGAGGCACGAGCTACATCAGAGTCACGAGCCGTATCAGAGGCGGCTTTGGTTGGCGCTTTGCCTTTGCCGTGCAGCTCGTCGAGCAGGGCTTCGAATTCGTCTTCCTGAATTTCGTCGATGCCACCGTCGTTGGCTTCGCTTTCCGGTTGTTCCGGTTGTTCCGGCTCTGCGGGCGCTTGAGCCTCTTCAGTGATGTCAGCGGCAGCAGCGTCGTGTTCGTCGGCCGATTCCGGTTCACTGAGTTTGTGCAAAGCCTGCAGCAGTTGGTCAGAGGCAGCTTCAACGTCTTCACGCGCCTGCAACTGAGCAAACTGCGCGTTGATGGTGTCCAGCGCCTGCAAAATGACGTCCATGAGCTCTGAAGTGACACGGCGTTGATGATTACGCAAGGTGTCAAAAACGTTTTCGGCACCATGACAGGTGTCCACTAACGCGTGCACGTTCAAAAAGCCGGCACCACCTTTAACGGTATGGAAACCGCGGAAAATGGCGTTCAGCAAATCTGAATTCTCAGGATCGTTTTCAAGCTCTACCAATTGCTCTGACAGTTGCTCGAGGATTTCCCCGGCTTCTATCAAAAAATCCTGCAGAATGTCTTCGTCCATTTCAAAGCTCATGCAATCGCTGCTCCTAGAATCCTAAACTCGACAATAAATCGTCAACATCGTCCTGACCGGACACCACATCATCGCGCTTATCCGCGTCGATAATGGGTCCTTCTGCCTGACTTTTATCGGCCGCTTGCGACGCTTTCTTAGCACCTTTTTTCGCTTCGTCGCCAAACAGCTTCAGTAACTCAATCAGGTTCTTTTCGACGTCCTCAACCAGTTGGATGACACGGCGGATGACCTGACCGGTAATGTCCTGGTAATCCTGAGCCATTAATACTTCCGTCATCAAGCCGTGGATCTGCGGCATGTTCTGCCCACACGACCTAAGTACGTCGTCAACGCCGTGGCACAACGACTTAAACTCAGACAACTCAATGTTATTGTCCATAAGTTGTTGCCATTTCGGCATTAATTGCTCGATTTTTTGATGCATGTCATCTGCCATCGGCAAACAAGCTTCCACGGCATCCATGGTGCGGTTGGCGGCATCTTCGGTTTTTTGAATGACGTATTGCAGACGATTCTGTGCGTCGGGCAGTTCGTCTTCAGTCAGTTGCACAATGCGGGGGTCCAACTGAAAATCCTGCAGCGCTTCGTGGAGGTCACGCGTTAACTGTCCTACCGAAGTAAACAGCTTGTCGTTGCGCCGATTGTACACTTCGTCGAGCATTTCGTTGGCTCGTTTCTGCTGACCGGCTTCCAGTAAGGCAACCAGTTCTTTGGCTTGCTCTAACGAAATGTCGTGGGCATGCTCTGTCATGATAGCTCGCCCTGTTAGCTAATGCGTTCGAAGATCTTATCGAGTTTTTCTTTTAGCGTCGCAGCGGTAAAAGGTTTCACGATGTATCCGTTGACGCCGGCCTGTGCGGCCTGGATGATCTGCTCGCGTTTGGCTTCTGCCGTTACCATCAACACTGGCAGGTGTGACAATTTATCGTCTTTGCGAATTTCTTTGAGCAAATCGATGCCTTGCATACCCGGCATATTCCAGTCTGTTACGACAAAGTCAAAGTCACCTTGTTGCAACATGGGCAGCGCGGTATTACCGTCGTCGGCTTCCTGGATGTTGGTGAAGCCCAAATCGCGCAGTAAGTTTTTGATGATTCGTCTCATTGTTGAAAAATCATCAACAACAAGAATTTTCATATTTTTATCCAAAGCTCCCTCCACTGAGGCTCTCGATTACCACAAATTATTCAACCCAACTCTGCATACGCGACTTAAGGCGCAGCATGGCTTGACTATGAATTTGACTGACTCGCGATTCACTCACACTGAGTACTTCGCCAATCTCTTTTAAGTTCAGTTCTTCATCATAATACAACGAAAGCACCAAAGCTTCACGTTCAGGTAATGACGAAATGGTTTCAGCCAACGCCCGATGAAAGGCATCGTTCTCGACATCCCGTTGCGGCTCGTAATGCGCGCCGCTTACCTGCTCGGGTATGATCGCATCTTCTGACACCCCGAGGTCCTCAATACCGATGATGCGTCCCGAGTTTACATCACGCAAGATAGCATGATACTCGTCCAGCGACAGCTCCAATTGTGCCGCTACTTCTATGTCTTTGGCATCACGGCCAGTCTCGTTCTCAACCTGCCGAATGGCTTCCAGTACCCGCCGATGGTTTCGGTGTACGGAGCGCGGCGCCCAGTCTCCCCGACGGATTTCGTCAAGCATCGCACCGCGAATACGAATGCCGGCAAAGGTTTCAAAGCTGGCCCCTTTGCTGCCGTCAAAATTTCGTGCCGCTTCCAGTAAACCAATCATGCCCGACTGGATCAGGTCATCGATTTGCACACTGGCCGGCAATCGGGCCATCATGTGGTGCGCGATACGCTTAACCAGACCGGTATGCTTCTCGATAATGGCCTGACGGTTGTCGGCATGCGCACTGTACACAGCTGCTTTATTCATTGGCAACATCCTGCTTAGATCTGTTATCGGCAGAAGTTATTAATTGTTCAAGGAAAAATTCCATGTGGCCACCTGCTTGGGCAGGGATTGGCCAGTCCAGGGCCTTTTTCGCCAGCGCTTTTATCGCCAACGATGCGGGTGATTTCGGGTGCGCCACGACCATCGCCTTTTGCTTTCTGACCGCCTGACGCAGGTTTTCGTCAAACGGAATAATAGCGGACAATTCTAACGCGACATCCAAAAATCGATCGGTGACTTTTGTCAATTTATTAAACAGCACCTGGCCGTCACGGAGGTTGCGTACCATATTGGCAACCACCTTAAACTTAAACACACCCTGGTCGCGACTCAATACTTTCATCAACGCGTACGCATCGGTAATTGACGTCGGTTCGTCACAGACCACCACGATAACGTCCTGGGATGCCCGCGCAAAGCTGACCACCGTGTTGCCAATACCGGCGGCGGTATCGACGATCAAGACATCAAAATCGCCCTGAAGCTCACTGAATGCCTGGATCAGGCTGGCGTGTTCACGCTCGGTCAACTCGACCATGGTGCGCGTACCTGAAGTGGCCGGTACGATTTGGATGCCCGCCGGTCCTTCCACCAGGATGTCCCGCAAATCGGCGGTACCGTCGAGCACATGAGAAAGGTTTTTACGCACTCTGAGGCCCAACATAACGTCAACGTTTGCTAACCCCAGATCGGCGTCTAAGACCAAGACGCGCTTACCCTGCTGCGCCATTGCAATCGCCATATTCAGCGACACGTTGGTTTTACCCACGCCGCCCTTGCCTCCGGTGACTGCAATTACTTTGATCTTTGACTGTTTCATTCTTCTTAAGCCACTTGCTTGATCCATGTGCGCGCTACTTCTTTAGTTAATACTCGTGTGCCAGTACGATTTTGGCATCTCTGTCATGTTCGAACAAATGCTTTTGTCATACAAGCGCTCAGCTTCGTTCACCAGAAAATGGGCGTCCGCCACTTTGATGTCTTCCGGTACTTGCTGGCCGTTGGTTAGATAACTTACCGCCATGCCATGCTCGATGGCAACACTGATGCTCTCACCCAGACTCAGGCATTCGTCCAGTTTGGTAAAAATACAGCCACTCAACGGCAGTGTTTTAAACTGTTTGACGGCGTCATTCAGTACCTGCGTTTGTGACGTTGCTGATAATACCAGATATGGGCGAATACGCAGACGGTTATTGTGCAGTAACGTGGCCAGTTGGTCATTCAGGCGTTTATCACGCTGACCCATACCGGCGGTGTCGATCAGGATCAGTGATTTATCGCGCAGCGTCAGTAACGCATCGGCTAACTCTTTGGCGTTATTGGCAATTTTTACCGGACAACCCAGGATACGTCCATAGGTCTGTAATTGTTCACTGGCACCAATACGGAAGGTGTCGGTGGTGATCAGCGCCACTTTGTCAGCGCCGTGACGCTGCGCGTAACGTGCTGCCAGCTTGGCAATGGTCGTGGTTTTGCCGACACCGGTCGGGCCTACCAAGGCCACCGCGCCGCCACGCGTCAAAATATCGTCAGCTGTGGTATTGAGCTGACCTTCCAGTAATTGCAGGCATTGCTCCCAGCTGTCGTCGTCTTCGCCGCCTTCGGGAATGAAACAGGCGATCTGATCGGCGATGCGTTCGCTCAGACCCATGCCCATCAAACGCTTGGTGAGCATGGCACGGATGGGTTCTTCGCGCTCGATTTCTTGCTTCATCAGGCCGCTTAGCTGATGTTGCAACAGGTCTTTGATGCCGCGGATCTGGGCTTTTAATTCGGCGATTTCAGCAGCACTGCCGCCACTGACGTGCTCGGGGATTTCGTCATCACGCTGCGCGTGGGCTGTTTGCGCCTCCGGCGCGGCTGTTTCGGCCTGCGGCCGGGCTGTTTTGGGCTGCGCCCAGGCTGTTTGCTCCTGCGGAGCGGCTGTTGGGCTCGTGCCTGCGGCGCTTGCTGTCGCGCCAAAGGCGCGACCTACGGGGTGGCTTGTGCCTTCGGCACTCGCTGCTTGGCGTTGGAGGAGTTCGGCCAGGGAGCTGGCTGGGGTGGGCTCCTGCTTCGCAGTCGCAACCTCTGGTGCTGCTTCGGGTTGTTGGGCGTCGGGGTCGACGGCGGCGACGATTTCGATGCCACCGTTGACCTTTTTATTCGACATGATCACGGCGTCCGGGCCCAGGGTTTCTTTTACCTGCAGCAATGCGCGGCGCATATCTTCGGCAAAAAAGCGTTTAATTTTCACAAGCGACTCCCATCCTAACTATTCTGGCCCACGGTTTGGTTTCCACCGATAGAGCTGACGATCCGAATTTGTTTATCATCGGGGATTTCCTGATAACTCAGTACTCTCATGCCATCTGTCGCGTGACGGGCAAAGCGTGCCATGGTCGAGCGCAGTAGCCCCGAGGTCAGCAACACCGACGGTTCTCCGTTCATTTCCTGTTGCTGATGTACGTCGCGTAATGATTCCTGTAACCGTTCTGCAAGACCGGGTTCGATGCCTGCACCTTGCTGATTACCGTCATTACCGGCGGCTTGCAAAGACTGATGCAACATCTGTTCCAACTCTGGCGCTAACGTGATAACCGGCAGTTCTGGCGCGCCCTCCGAGATATCCTGCACGATCAGACGACGCAGGGCGATGCGCACGGCGGCGGTTAGAACGTCAGGATCTTGACTCCGTGGTGCGTATTCCACCAGGGTCTGTACGATGGTACGCATATCGCGGATGGCGATGCCCTCATCGAGCAGGTTTTGCAGCACTTTGACAAAATTGCCCAGTGACAGCATATCCGGTACCAGCCCTTCGACCAGTTTCGGATGGCTGCGGCCAAGGCGATCGAGCAGTTCCTGCGCTTCTTCGTGACCCAGCAACTGTGACGCGTGGTTGGTGACGATTTGGCTTAGGTGAGTTGCCACCACCGTCGCCGCGTCCACCACGGTGTAACCCAGCGTTTGCGCGTGTTCACGCTGTTCCGGGCGGATCCACACCGCATCCAGGCCAAAGGCCGGATCTTTGGTCTTTTCACCATCCAGTTCGCCGAACACCTGACCCGGATTAATCGCCAGTTCCCAGTCGTGACGGATCTCGGCTTCGCCCATGGTGACGCCCATCATGGTAATGCGGTAGCTGTTCGGGCCTAAATCGAGGTTGTCGCGAATGTGCACCGAAGGTACCAGAAAGCCGAATTCCTGCGACTGCTTCTTACGCACACCCTTGATGCGCGACAACAGCTCGCCGCCCTGCGACTTGTCGACTAACGGGATCAGACGATAACCCACTTCCAGGCCCAGGGTATCGACGTGGCGCACGTCGTCCCAACTGAGCTCTTTTTGGACTTGCTGTTGTTTTTGCTCCTGTTGCTCTTTTTCGACCAGCTCACCTTCCTGAGTTTCGCTTTTCTTGATTTTGAAGTAAGCGGCGCCGGCCAGTACCGCCGACATGCTTAAAAACGCCAGGTGCGGCATGCCCGGGATCACGCCCAGCGCAAACAACACGGCACTGGCAATCACCAGGACACGGGGGTTGTCGACCAACTGAAACACCACCGCGTCGCCCATGTCTTTGGTGTCGTTTTCGCGGGTGATGATGATGGCGGTGGCAACCGACAGTAACAGTGCCGGGATTTGCGCGACCAAACCGTCACCAATGGTCAGCAGGGTGTAAACCTCGATGGCTTCGCCGAAGCTCAGACCATGTTGGATCATCCCAATCAGGAAGCCGCCGATGATGTTAATCAGCAGGATTAGAATACCGGCGATGGCATCGCCTTTAACGAATTTACTGGCACCGTCCATTGAACCGTAGAAGTCCGCCTCGCGGGTAACGTCCTGACGACGCTGTTTGGCTTCTTCCTGGTTGATCAAACCGGCGTTCAGGTCGGCGTCAATGGCCATTTGTTTACCCGGCATGGCGTCAAGGGTAAAACGTGCGGTCACTTCCGAGATACGTCCGGCACCCTTGGTGATAACCACGAAGTTGATGATAACCAGAATGGCGAACACCACCAAACCGACGGTGTAGTTACCGCCGATCACCACGCTACCAAAGGCTTCGATAACGCTACCGGCAGCGCCCGGACCGTTGTGACCTTCGAGCAATACAATACGGGTGGAGGCGACGTTGAGCGACAAGCGCAGAACAGTGGCGATCAGCAGCACCGTCGGAAACGCCGCAAAGTCCAGTGGTCGCTGGGTATAAACCGCAACCAGCATTACTACCAGCGACAGGGTGATGGAAAACGAGAATAATATATCCAGGATCATCGCCGGGATCGGCAACACCACCATCGCCAGTATCGCCATCACCGCCAGGGGGGTACCGAAACCTTTGATTAAATAGGAGTTATTCTGTGCAAATGCTTTTACGCTGTTAAGCCGTTCCGCACCACTCGCCATACTTCGTTTCTCGCGTCAAAAGTTTGAATCTGGGGTTGTTTATTCAAGATACATGCCAGAAATGCTCTGGGGCTTCGATTGGCTTTTTCGGCGGATGCGGGCTTTGCTCCGCCGGTGCGTTCGGCTACGCCTCACTAAACCGGCGGGTACCGAGGATCTGAACGGGCTTTGTGGGGATGCCGGCTCGCCGGTTTTTAAAGAATTTTTCGATAAATGCTTTCAACACTCGGATCTCGGCTTCATTACTGAGTCTTTGCAGATCGTGTGTAGCCATCGGTTTAGCGAGCCGCAGGCGAGCGCACCGATGGAAAAAGTCCAGCATCCGTCATCGGATCCCATCAAAACCGAAGCCGAAATCGCGTACGAATTTATCCGTTACCGTGCAATGGGCGTTTGCCACGAGGTGGCTAAACTGGGTGGTTTTGGGCGGTGTTGTGATGGGCTTTAGTTTGCTTGAGTTATTGGTGTCGATGGTGGTGGTGGCGTTCTTGCTGGCGGCGGGGATGCCGGGGTTACAGCAGTCCTCGGAGCGGGTGCAGATGGCGGTATGGAGTGAACGGGTGATGTTGTTGCTGCAACAACGTAAGGCTTTTGCGATGGCTGAAGACCGTTCGGTTACGGTGGATTTGGCGTCGTTGGCAACGGAGCTGCCGCCGCGGTTGCTGTTGACGCATAACTTTTATGCCGGTGCGCCGTTGAGTTTTGAGGGGGCCAGCGGTTTTGCCCGGGCCGGCAGCCTGGAGTTGCGTAACGGCGGTTATGCAGTAAAGATTATTATCAGCGGGCTTGGCCGGATTCGTCGCTGTCAGTCGGCTGGGCAACGGCTTAGCGGGTTGCGGCCGTGTTAAGGCGTTGTCAGAACGGAGCGAGCTTACTGGAAATGATGGTCGCCGCTTCGCTGGGCTTGCTGGTGGTGCTCGCGGTGCAGCAGACCTGGGCCTGGCAGTTGGGCCAGCAACTGGGGTCAGGCGAATCGACCAAGGCTTTTTTAACGGCACAGTCACTGATTGAACAGATCGCCCAGGATGCTGCCAATGCCAACCCCGACGCCATCGCATTAAGCGGCCGTTGCTATTTGCTGCCACAGCACGACGGCCGGCTGTTAGCCTATCGGGTTAAAAATCGTCAGGTACAGCGCCACACCCTCGCTCCTCATTGCCCGGAGCGTGGCTGGCAAAGTCTGAGCCATTACCATGATATTGCCGTCGACGAGCTGGTTATGCAGTTAACCCCAACCGCTGCGGCGGCGTTACTTGAGCTGGCACTGACAGCTAAGTCGCCGCGCGATGACAGTTATCATGCCTTTAAGCGCGAGGTGGTTCTGCATGTTGCGCGCTAATCTTCGTCACCAGCGCGGGCTGGCAGTGTTAATGACGGTGGTGACGCTCACCGCGCTTAGCTCGATGGCGCTGGCAGGGTTGCTGTTTCAGGCACAGGCGCTGCAGGCGCAACAACACCGGCAGTGGCTATTACTCAAGCAGCGTAACGAGCAGCAATTTGTGCGTCAGCAGGCCTATTATGCGCAGCTTGAAAAGGAATGATGGATTTTCACTACTGGAGGTATTGGTAGCCGCCGCAATTTTCGCCCTGTGGCTCCCCAGTAGTTTATATGCACTACAAACCGGCCTGGCGACACAACTTAAGGTGCAACAACGAGCGGAGCGGGTCGAAGCCATGATGGCGTTACATGCCGATATCGCAGCGCAATGGCGGGAGGGTAGCGTTTCAGTTGAAGCTATGGAAATAGACTGGCAGCTCGATGTCATCGACGCGCACCGAGCTGTTCTAACCCTATCCGCTGATGCCTATAGCCTGAGGTTTATTCTGACACGGTAAAGGCAGAACTAGCCGCCGCTACAGCGGCAAAGAGTTCTTGCGCCAGAGGCGCAAGCTACGAAAGGCGCGAGTTACGGGCGCAAGTCCGGCGGGATGGAGAAGGTGATGTTTTCGGCTCGGCCTGCGCGTTCGGTGACGGTCTCGCCGCCCCATTCGCGTAGTTGGTCGATGACTGATTTCACCAATACTTCCGGGGCTGAGGCGCCGGCGGTGACGGCGATGCGTTGTTTGCCGTCAAGCCAGCTGCGGTCGATGCAACTGGCGTCGTCGATCAAATAGGCCGGGGTGCCCATTTTTTCCGACAACTCGCGCAGACGATTTGAATTTGAGCTGTTGCTGGCTCCCACTACTAACATTAAATCCGCTTCACCAGCCAGCTCGCGCACCGCATCCTGGCGGTTCTGGGTGGCGTAACAAATGTCATCCTTGCGCGGTCCCTGAATGTTCGGAAAGCGCATTTTTAGAGCATCAATCACGTCGGCGGTATCGTCAACTGACAACGTTGTTTGGCTCATGTAATACAGATTATTAGCATCTTTCACCTGCAACGTCGCCACATCGTCCGGCGATTCAACCAGGTACATACCACCGTTAGGGTTGGCGTACTGGCCCATGGTACCTTCGACTTCCGGGTGGCCGGCGTGGCCGATTAATACGCACTCATGCCCTTTGCGGCTGGCACGGGTGACTTCCATATGCACTTTGGTCACCAGTGGGCAAGTGGCGTCAAACACTTTCAGACCCCGGTCTTTGGCGTTTTGACGTACCGCCTGCGACACCCCGTGCGCACTGAAAATGACAATGGCGTCGTCAGGCACTTCGTCCAGCTCTTCGACAAATACTGCGCCTGCGTCTTTTAATGAATTCACCACGTATTTGTTATGCACCACTTCGTGGCGCACATAAATCGGCGGTTCAAAAATTTCCAGCGCACGTTCAACGATGGTAATGGCGCGGTCAACACCGGCACAAAACCCGCGTGGGTTGGCTAACAGTATTTGCATAATTCCTCCGGAGCCTTCAGCAACTGGCGCGATTAACGCCATTAAGGCTCAACACTGATAATTTCGACATCAAAAATCACCGTCTGGCCGGCCAGCGGGTGATTAAAATCGATGGTAACGGTTGGACCATTGATTTTGCGGACAATGCCCGGCAGCTCAGTACCGTCCGGTTGGGTAAAGGCCAGAATGGCACCCACTTCCGGTTTGGTTTCGTCACTGAACTTAGACGAGTCCACGTAATAAAAGTTATCCGGGTTCGGCTCGCCGAAAGCGTCTTTAGGTTCCAGCGTAAATTCACGCTTAGAGCCGGCACGCAGGCCAATCAGGCAAGCTTCGAAGTTTTCCGTCAGGCTACCGTCGCCCATACGAAATTTCGCCGGCTTACCGGACATCTTGGTGCTGTCGGCGACCGAGCCGTCCGACAGCTTGATGGTAAAATGCATGACCACTTCGCGACCATCTTCGATGGGTAAACGACTCATACTACTTCTTACCCTCCTCGCGCTCCGCTTCGGTATCGTCGCGACGATTCTCCACGAAGGCTTCTAATAACATCAATGCCGCACCAATGGTGATGGCCATATCGGCGACGTTAAAGGCCGGCCAGTGCCAGCCCTGATAGTGCACGTCCAAAAAGTCGATGACGTAGCCATACATCATGCGGTCGGCGACGTTACCGATAGCACCGGATAAAATCAACGCGAACGACAGATTCTGGCGCCAGAAATTTACCGGATTGCGGCGCAGCCAGATCAGCAGCACCGCACTGATGGCGATGGCGATGGCGGTAAAGAACCAGCGTTGCCAGCCTCCGCCGTCACTCAGAAAACTGAACGCAGCGCCGTAATTGTGAACGTAGGTGAGGTTAAACAAGCCGTCAATCACTACCCGGCTTTCGTACAGTTCAAACTCCGCGGCCACCCACACTTTGGTGATCTGATCGACGATCACCATCAGCACGGTTATCCACAGATAGCGCAGCCCGGAGGCGCGTTTTTTTAGCATCTCGTTAGGCAAAACGACGTTCCTCACCTTCTCCGTCAATGTTGGTTACGCAACGCTGACACAAATCGTCGTGGCCGTCGATGGTGCCGACTTCCTCGCGGTGATGCCAGCAGCGCTCACATTTCTTGTAGTTGCTCGCAGCAACGCTGACCGCCAGTGGCAGTTTTTCGGCTTTTAACGATTCAGCATCCGCTTCGGCTAACGGTTTTACCGTCGCTTCCGAGGTCAGCAGCGCAAAACGCAACTCATCACCCAGACGCGCCAGTTTAGCCGCCAGTGCGTCGTCCGCAAACAGCGTCACTTCCGCCTGTAACGAACCGCCGATGACGTCGTTACGACGCGCCTGTTCCAGCGCCTGATTAACACTATCTCGGACTTCCAACAGTTGCATCCAGAACTGGTTTTCTTCGTCTTTAACACCGGCAAACTCGGCAAAACCGTCATACCAGACTTCGGTAAATACATACTTAGAACGTTGTCCCGGCAACAGTTCCCAAATTTCTTGCGCGGTGAAGCTGCAAATCGGAGCCATCCAGCGTACCAGCGCCTCAGCGATATGATACAGCGCGGTCTGACAAGAACGACGCGCTAAGCTGTCGGCCTTGGCGGTGTACTGACGATCCTTGATGATGTCGAGGTAAAAACTGCCCAGTTCGATGGAGCAGAAATGCATCAGCTTTTGTACCACCGTGAGGAACTGGTAGTTGTTGTAATGCTCCACCAGTTGCTTCTGCAGGTCAGCTGCACGGCCGACAATCCAGCGATCCAACTCGACCATATCGGCCATCGCGACACGGTGTTGCGCCGGGTCGAAACCACTCAGGTTGGCCAGCAGGAAGCGCGAGGTGTTACGGATACGACGGTAAGCATCGGCTGAACGCTTGAGAATTTCGTCCGATACCGTCATCTCGCCGGAGTAATCGGCAGACGCCACCCACAAACGCAGGATATCGCCACCGAGTTTGTTCATCACATCCTGCGGCGCCACCACGTTACCGATGGACTTGGACATTTTACGGCCCTTAGCGTCGACGGTGAAGCCGTGCGTCAGTACCTGATGGTAAGGCGCTTCGTCGTACATCGCGACACCGGTCACCAATGAGCTCTGGAACCAGCCACGGTGCTGATCCGAACCTTCCAGGTACAGATCCGCCGGCCAGCTCAGGCCTTTGAACTCACGCAGTACGCAGTGATGGGTCACACCGGAGTCGAACCACACATCAAGCGTGTCGGTGACTTTACGATAATCTTTGGCTTCGTCGCCCAGCAGCGTTTCCGGCTCTAAATCGAACCACGCCTGCACGCCGTCTTTTTCGATCAACTGCGCGACTTTTTCCATCAGCTCCAGTGTGTTCGGGTGCAGCTCTTCGGTGTCTTTATGGACAAACACCGCAATCGGGTTACCCCAGGTACGCTGCCGCGAAATACACCAGTCCGGACGGCCTTCAACCATCGACGCAATACGGCTTTCGCCCCACTCCGGGAACCAGCCGACCTGCTTAATCTGTTCCAGTGCGTGCTGACGCAGGCCTTGTTTTTCCATGCTGATAAACCACTGCGGTGTGGCCCGGAAAATGATCGGCGTTTTGTGACGCCAGCAGTGCGGATACGAGTGCTCGTACGCCTCCGCGTGCATCAGGTTACCGGCATCGCGCAGCGCGTCGATGATCGGCTGATTGGCTTTGAATACGTGCTGACCGGCAAACATCGGCGTGTCGTCTTTATAAACGCCGTTGTCGCCCACCGGGTTATACACCTCGATGCCGTACTTTTGACCCACCAAAAAGTCGTCCACACCATGGCCCGGCGCGGTATGCACACAACCGGTACCGCTTTCGGTCGTGACGTGGTCACCGAGAATCACCGGCACGTTAAAATCAAACAGCGGATGATTCAGTTGCAGGCCTTCCAGCTTTTTACCAGTGCTGAAGCCCAGCTTGTGATAATGCTTGATGCCCCAGCGATCCATACAGTCATTGACCAGGTCACTGGCGAGGATGACGCGCTCGGCTTCGCGGTCGTCGTCCTGCTCAATTTGTACCAGCGCGTATTCCAGCCCTTCCGCCAGTGTCACCGCGCGGTTAGCCGGAATGGTCCACGGTGTGGTGGTCCAGATAACCATACTGAGCTTGCCTTCACCGGCATGACCTTCCGGCGTACTAAAACGGGTCAGCGCTTCTTCGGTGGCCGCCAGCGGCATTTTTACATCAATCGCCGGTGAGGTTTTATCTTTGTACTCAACCTCGGCTTCAGCCAGCGCCGAACCACAGTCGGTACACCAGTGCACCGGCTTGAAGCCTTGGTGCATATGGCCTTTTTCGATGATCTTGGCCAGTGCACGAACGCTGTCGGCTTCCTGCTTAAAGTTCATGGTCAGGTACGGGTTATCCCAGTCACCCAACACGCCCAGACGTTTAAAGTCGTCGCGTTGCTGATCGATTTGCGTTTGCGCGTACTCACGGCATTTTTCACGGAACTCCGCCAGGCTCAGTTTCTGGCCCGGTTTACCGTGTTTTTTCTCAACCTGCAGTTCGATCGGCAAACCATGACAGTCCCAGCCGGGTACATAGGGTGCGTCGAAATCGCTCAACGTTTTCGCTTTTACGATAACGTCTTTCAGAATCTTGTTAACCGCGTGACCAATGTGAATTTTGCCGTTCGCGTACGGAGGGCCGTCGTGCAAAATAAAACTCGGCTTGCCTTGTTTGGCCTGACGGATGGCTCCGTACAGATCATCGGCGTACCAGTCTTTGAGCATTTTCGGTTCACGCTGCGCCAGGTTACCGCGCATCGGGAACGCCGTTTCCGGCAGGTTTAGCGTATGCTTGTATTCACTCATGGGTCACTGTTTCCATTTCCGCATAGTTATAACGACATCACGCTAACGTTCGGCTTCGTGAGCCAACAGTTGTTTAGCGCGAGCGGCATCTTTTTCTATCTGTTGTTTCAAATGTTCTAACGAGGCAAAGCGTTGCTCTGCTCTAAGTTTAGCAACCGGTGTGACGGTGACTCGTTGACCGTACAGGTTGCCTGAAAAATCGAATAAATGCACTTCTAATTGGACTTCGTCGCCGTTCAGGGTTGGGCGGGTGCCGAGGTTGGCGACACCGTCATAGGCTTCGCGGGTTAGGCGCTTCGCGCGGTGTAGCTCGCGGCCTTCGGCGCGAGGTTTTGGGTGCTCGCTTGGCTCGCACGATAAACCCACTTTTTCGTCAACAGTTACCGTTACGGCGAAGACGCCGTGTAGCGGGCTTTTTAGGCGTTTTAACGGGATGTTGGCGGTGGGAAAGCCGATGGTGCGGCCATTTTTGCGCCCGTGTACGACTTTACCCTGCATTTGATAAGGGCGGCCGAGCATGGCTTCGGCGTTTTTAAAGTCGCCCTCTGCCAACGCTTTACGAATGGCGGTACTGCTGACCCGCTGTTGCTGCTGGCGGTAACTGCGGGTGTCGACCACTTCAAAGCCGAGCTCTTTGCCGGCTTGCTGCAGAAGGCTGAAGTCGCCTTCGCGCTTGTAGCCAAAACGGAAGTCGTCGCCGACCACCAGAAACTTCACACCGAGTTTTTCAACCAGGGTCTTTTCAATGAATTCGCGAGCCGGTTGGCTGGCGAATTTTTTATTAAATTCGATAACGATGTGGCGATCAACATCCTGATCACGCAGCGCCAGATACTTTTCACGCCAGTTGGTCAAGCGCGCCGGCGCCTGCTCCGGCTGGAACAACTCCTGTGGCTGGGGTTCAAAGGTCATTACCGCCGACGGCACGCCCAACGCCTCAGCCTTCGCCCGCACCTGCCGCAGTACCGCCTGGTGGCCTAAATGCACGCCATCGAAGTTGCCGATGGTTAATACGCAACCCCGGTGCTCTGCACGTAAATTGTGTGTACCGCGAATCAGTTCCATGACCGGCGAGTCCGTACCCTGTTTTTCGAGTGTTTGAGAAAGCGCCGATTATAACCGAAACCTGGGCATGAAACCACGGCTGTTTACGGACGTTGTCCGCGGCTTTTTGTTGGCTTCGCCAACGGCTGTTTGCTGCTTGCTACGCGCGCAGCGGTTTTTTGCGCCTTCGGCGCGGCTATTGGCAACCTGCCTTCGGCGGTTGCGGCTGTTTTCGGCTCGCTTCGCTCGCCGGGAAAATTATGGCATTTGTTGTGTGGGAAATATCGCAAATTTGCTTTGCTTTTAGAATGAGTTGCTAGGCTTTTGTCATTTGGGTGAAGCGATGAACTATCACACACTTTGGGTTTGGCAAGAGTCGATGGCGCTGGCAACCGCTGTTTTGCGCCATGTCAGTGACTCTAAGCACTATTTCTTTAGAGACCAAATTGGTCGTTCAGCGCTGTCGATTCCGAGCAATATAGCGGAAGCCATGGTGAGGGACACGATGGCGGACCGGCGGAGAATCCTGTTTTACGCCATCGGGTCGAGTGCGGAACTCGAAACACAACTAGCCATCGGCAAAGACTTAAACTGGTTAACCCATCCGGACATAAAGCAGTGGCAAAACACCAACACCCGAATTCAAATCTCATTACACCGCCTGACTAACAGCCTTTCCCAGACCCAGTCGCGCTGAAAGCGCGACCTACCCCGTGGTAAGCGAATCGATAACAGCCGCAACCGCCGAAGGCAGGTTGCCAATAGCCGCGCCGAAGGCGCAAATAACCGTTGCGCAGCAACAAACAACCGCGCCGCAGGCGCAATTACCGGTGGCCGGCGATGTGTCGTGGGCGTAGGCCGGTGATGAGCAAGGTGGCGAGGTAGGTAGCGGCGCCGAGGCCGATGACCTGGGCCAGTAGCCAGGGGCGTTCGATGACGGAGGTGGTGCGCCAGGCTTCGGTGGCGGGGCTGAACCACAAAATGACGGCGACCATCGCCGCGGTGGCGAGGATAACCTGGATGATAAAACGCCAGGTGCCGGGTTGGGCTTTGAGCACCCCTTCTTTATGTAACGTAAAACCGAGTAAACCGGCATTGATGGCGGCGGAAGCGGCGGTCGCCATGGCCAGCCCGACGTAACTGAACGGGATCGCCAGCGCGATGTTGAACACCATATTGGCAACCATGGCGATGATGCCGAATTTTACCGGGCGTTTGGTGTCCTGACGCGAATAAAATCCGGTAGCTAGCACCTTAACCAGCATAAAACTCAGCAGACCGGCGGAGTATGCCATCAGACTGTAAGACGCCATGCGCGCATCGTCCGGTGAGAACGCGCCGTGCATAAACAACACCATTAACATCGGCTCGGCCAGGAAAAACAGACCCGCCATCGCCGGCACCCCGAGGATCAGCACCATGCGGATACCCCAGTCGAGGGTTTTGGTGAACTCCTGCGGCGATTTATCCACATGCCGTGAGGACAGCGCCGGCAGAATCACCGTCGCAATCGCAATGCCGAACAACCCGAGCGGGAACTCTAAGAGCCGGTCGGAGTAATACAGCCAACTGATGGAGCCGGTCATCAGGAAGCTGGCAATCAAGGTGTCTAACAGTAAGTTGATTTGACTGACCGACACGCCGAAGATAGCCGGTAGCATCAACTTGCGGATTTTGGTCACGCCGGGATCTTTCCAACCCCATTGCGGCTTAACCAACAAACCGGCTTTTTTCAAAAACGGGATTTGGAACAGTAACTGGATCAGACCGCCGAAAAACACACCCCACGCCAGCCCGTATTCCGGCTGCTCGAGGTTGGGTGCGAGCCAAATCGCCGCCGCTATGATGGCGATGTTAAGAAACACCGGCGTAAACGCCGCCACCGCGAATTTACCCAGCGTATTGAGGATCGCCCCAGCCATCGCGGTAAAAGTAATAAACCATAAATAAGGAAAGGTGATGCGCAACAAGTCGCTGGCGAGCTCGAATTTATGCCCTTGCGGGCCATCGTGCCACCAGTCCAGGAACCAGCCCATACCGAACAGCGCGGTCACCAGCGGCGACGCGATCACCCCAAACAACGTCACGACGGTGATGATGGTACCCAGGGTGCCGGACACCCGCGCGATCAGCAGTTGCTGCTCGGGAAGCTCGCGCCCCTGTTTGTATTCGGTCAATACCGGTACAAAAGCCTGCGCAAACGCGCCCTCGGCAAACAGCCGTCTTAGGAAGTTGGGGATCTTGTTGGCAAAGAAAAACACATCCGCCGCCGCACCGGCCCCCATCAGGTTCGCGATCACCACGTCGCGCACCAGCCCGAGAACCCGCGAGATGAGGGTCATAAAGCTGACGATGAATCCGGATTTGAGCAACGATTTTGACACTACAATCCTTTGTCGCTTTGCGACGGCTATTTGCGCCTTCGGCGGTTGCGGCTGTTTGCGGACGTTGTCCGCGGCTTTTTGTTGGCTTCGCCAACGGCTGTTTGCTGCTTGCTACGCGCGCAGCGGCTGTTAGCGCCTGCGGCGCGGCTGTTGGCAACCTGCCTTCGGCGGTTGCGGCTGTTTTCGGCTCGCTTCGCTCGCCGGGAAAATTATGGCATTTGTTGTGTGGGAAATATCGCAAATTTGCTTTGCTTTTACAATTAGATGCTTAGCCTTTTGCTGTTTGGGTGACGCAAATAGTATTTCGTCCCCGGCAAGCGAAGCAGCCGAAGGCTCGCAGCAAACAGCCTCGGCGAAGCGGACAATAGCCGTTGCGCAGCAACAAACAGCAGGGCCGCAGGCCCAAACAGCCGCACCGAAGGTGCAAACACCCGCGGATACAGTCCGCAAAAAACCATCTTTTTTATCCCAAGGCTGTTGACTTTTCCGACAGAAAAGGCATAATCTGCGGCCTTTACAAGACAAGCGTAAGTTAACGAATTTTAGGAGTTCACCTTGGCTAACATTAAGTCTGCTAAAAAGCGTGCGATCCAAGCCGAGAAAAATCGCCGCCACAATGCAAGCCGTCGCTCAATGATGCGTACCTACCTCAAGCGCGTAAACGCTGCGATTGAGAGCAAAGACAAAGAAGCTGCAACTGCAGCACTGAAAAACGTAACCCCTTTGTTGGACCGTTACGCAACTAAAGGCTTGATCAGCAAAAACAAAGCGGCACGTCATAAGAGCCGTTTGAACGCTAAGATCCAAACGCTTTAATCAAGATTGATAACTCATGCATTTATTGCATGAGTCAAAAAAACCGGCGATAAGCCGGTTTTTTTATGGATGAAAAACAGTTAGACGCTATTTCTGAACAAAAACTATAACCATAAAAGGATACTAACTGTTTTTTCTTTCACTGCTTCATAGCGACAATATTCGTGACTCCCGTTGCTCAATCTCAGGACAAAGCTTTAGAAACTCAAGCCGTCAGCCAGCCTGCTATCGTAGAAATACAGGTTGTTTCTCCGGACGGTAAAACTATCGCTAATGTTTACAACATTTCTGGCGACTCACAACAGACCGTTGTATCGCCGTTTGGTAAAGTCGAGTTGACCACTATTCTTAAGCTGAAAAATACCGCCGAACGCATCGCGAAGTTGCACTGGCTTAATCCCGACAGAATTCTTGTTAGTGCCGATTATCTCGAGCATTTAGGCGGCAGTTTAGTGAGCGTGATAATTATTTTCTGTCTGCCTACAAAATTAATGTCTATAGCGGGCAGTCAGAGTAATATGCCCCCAGCCTTAAAAAAACCAGTTACTTTACTGGAGACTCTACCGGTCTGTCACTTGTTGGGGTAACCGTTGAAGACATAACGCGTTCATTCTTTTTGTCGCACTAAAAAGCTAGAGGCCAATCGGCTCTTATAAAATGCTGAACGAAGACAGCTTTACGCTCGTGCTGTACGAGCCGAAGAAAAATGCTCTTATAGTGAAAACCTATGAACAATGCGATACCGAGCAAGTATGGCGCTTATCGTTAAATATCCATGAATGGGTTGAGCCGCTATTTGTTAACGATGAATACGATGTCATCCGCGTGCTCGAAAATAAGGGTGAAGTAACTGGTTTCAGCTTTATTGCTGACTTGCCGGATGTTAAATAAATTGTCCCAGCCTACCAGCAGCGCCAACAGTTGGTTGAACAAACCTTTAAGGGACTTAACCTCCTGCTGTTATGAATCGCATGTTAACTAAGGGCTTTTCCGCCCCGGCACCATCGCATCTTTATTTTGCTGACCTAACAAACAAATCCGGTGGTTTGTGGATAGCGTTACAGCCAGTATTAGAAAACCAATCCTTCCCTGCAAAAGAGTCGATTGAGTTTGAGACTCAAGACGGTTTTAAAGTTAGCGATTACCTGATAAACGGCGGAAATGCCGAACGTCCGTTGATGGTCATGCCGCACGATGAACCAGCGTCTCACGACTCGCAAGTGTTTTCAACACTTGAATATATGTTCTTTAACGCCGGTTACGCGGTATAGCGGGTAAACTTCCGCGATTCATCGGGCTTTGGCGCTAATTACGAAGCATAAGGCTATGGCCAAATGGGATCAGTTGATGCAGCAATATCTTAGACGGTGTAAACTGGGTGCAAGAGCAAGGGCAGGCAAGCACCGATGATAGTTGGATGGAGGGTTGCTCTATGGTGGTTATGTCTCGTTATACGCAGGAACTAAAACACCTAATAATTTTAACTGCTACGTTTCCGTTGCCGGCGTCAGCGATATCAACACAATTTTAAATGACGCCGGCGCTAACGAGACAGCTGAAATGGTCGACATTACTGGTGCATGGAACCGTCAATGTGGTAGTTCCTGACGACCAGTCCGAAGCGTTTTATGACGCTGCGGCGCAGTACAATTTGCCGGTTGAATTGTTATTGTTAGAAGATGGTACACTCTCATTATTCAGTAACACGAATCGTAAACAGGCGTTTGAACGTACTGCGATGTTTGTGCGGGATAATATTGATAAGCCCTAATTTGTCTAACTTTGGTGTAAAATGAGTCAAACTTTAATACGAGAGCCTATTTCAGCTTATCCCTTAGTTTGCACACCAAGAGTTAATACAGAAGAGCTTTAAGTCACTGGGTAACAATGTAGTAGTGAGCAAAGATGCTAGAACGGGGCGAGAGCGTGAACGTTTTTTAAGCATTCACGATTAAGTCCAGCACCTCCTCGCTCATAGTAGCCAGCTTCTGTTTGCGATTGACGCTCGCTTTTATCATCTTCTCGCATTGTCACATCGAGAACCCAATGCAGTCGCTTTTCAACGCCCCAATGGGCGCGCACTGTACTGTAAAATTGCTCAGCCGATAAGACATCGTAGGCGGGATATTCAATATGGCCATGCTCTTGCTCAAGGTGCCCAGGTTCGTTGCTGTCACTGAGTTCGAATGCATCCTGAAGTGCCTGATATAGCGATTTTTGGTTCTTTTTCACTGCTATGCTGTAGTGGGCTTTCTTCTTGACTATGATCTTTACGATTTACTTTTAGCAACTCATGGCGTCAAGCGTCAACATCGCGCCTTCTAATTCTAATAGCTCCACTAATTCAGATACAGCGGTAATCTCATTCGACTTTTCATGGGTTCGTCGCTGCCCTAAGACCACACCGTTTTTAGTAGCAAACGCACTTATCATGTGCATTGTGGATTGCCTGTCGTTGCGCTTGTATGAGCGACGTAGCGTCTTACCATCAGCGGCAACCATTTCTTTATCAGTAAGTTTTTCGGTCGCCTGCATCCACCGAATAAAACGCTGATGGAGTGATTGCGGGTCGATACGATAAACAAACCTGCCAATGGTGGCATGGACCGGTATGCCATGACTAAAATAACCGTAGTCTTTCAACCACTCCATTCGCAAGTGGCCAAAATCTTCGATTTCTTCCCAGCCTTCTGCGCCGGAAATAAGCGCAGTCAGCGTCAAAAAAAGGACATCAAACAGTCCATAGGTTACTTTTGATGCTTGCTGCGTATTTCGGTGATTCCGAACAGCGATTCCGGAGTTATCCGATCACCTGTTAGCAGTTCTTTTTCATAACCCTCTTTTTACGCTAAGTGATCGGATTGGTCTAGTTTTCTCATGGATTCTCCTGTCAGTTCGATTCGGTGACTGTTGTGCAATAAGCGGTCAAGTAAGGCGTCGGCAATGGTCGGACTGGGTATCAGTTTGTACCACTCGCTGGAGGGGATTTGGCTGGCGATAATGGTGCTGGATTGTTGGTAGCGTATTTCCATCACATCAAGCAGGTCATTCGCCTGACGAGCACTTAACTTCTCCATGCCCCAGTCATCAAGGATAAGCAGTTTACGCTTCGCTAAGGTATTCAACTGCTGTCGGTAAGAGCCGTCAGCATGTCCAACGTGTAACTCATCCAGCAGCTCTCCGAGGCGGTAATAACGGGCACTGTGATGTTGTTCACAGGCCTGCGTTGCCAGCGCACAAGCCAGGTGGGTTTTACCACAGCCTGTTGCCCCGGTGATGATAATGTTCTGGTTGTAGTGCAGATATTGCCCGCTTAGTAGCGTCGCTATTTTTTCTTTCTTAAGCCCACGCCCACTGCGGTAATCGATACCGCTCGGGCGGGCATCGAAGCGCAGCTTTGCCTGGCGGGTCAGACGTTTTACTTTGGTGTTGTCACGACACAGTATTTCGTGGGTGGCAAGCAGACCGAGACGCTCTTCGAAGCTCATGTCGGTATAGGTATCCGGTTGCTCTTGCTGCTGTTGTAACGCCTGACAAAAGTGCCCCAGCCGTAATGCACGCAGTTGTTCATGGAGTGATGATAAGCTCATAATGGTCGTCCTTATTGGTAGTAGTGTTGTCCACGGATGTTGGGATGGTTAACCGCCGGCGAGTCGTCGGCTTCGGTATGCGTGAGCTCTTGCTCTTTATTATTTGACAGCAGGTTCAGAATGACCTTGCGGTGTGGTTGCTCGAGCACTAGCGCTTTCTGACAGGCTGCTTCAAGCCGCTCCTGTCCGTATTTACTGCCCAGGTTAAGGATGGCGAGGCAGCTTTTTATTGCCTGCTCCGGATGTTGTCGACGAGCCAGTTGGGCTGCGATAACCGCACGAGTGCCGCTGCCGATGGTTTCAGCCCAGCCAAGCAGGCGCTCAACACCCCAGCGCTGTTTTACGTGAGCATCCGGCATATGCTCTTTAATCGTACTAAACGCGCCGGGCTGATGTTTTCTGGGGTGCTGTGCCACGACCTTACCCTGATAGTAAAAGCAGATGATTTGCGCTGTTGCTTCCAGTGTAACGGTCTGTCCCACCAGGTTGTGGGGTACAGAGTAAGCGTGCTTAGCGTACAGAACATGGTAGTCCGGTCCGACCCGGGCTTGTTTACTGTCGATGTATTGATAGCCATACGCAGGCAACGGCATCAACGCTGGTTTATCAAGACGGATATAAAGCTCGTGGCGTGAGCCTGGGTGAACACGTTGCTGACGATGATTCAGCTCAACCAGCAGCTCACGGATCCGCTGATTAAGGCTGGATAGCGTATAAAAGTGTTCATGTCGCAGACGCATTAAGATCCACCGCTCGACGATAAGAACGGCGTTTTCTGCTTTTGATTTGTCTTTGGGTTTATAAGGTCGGGCAGGCATGATGGCGGTGTTGTAATGACGCGCCATGCGCGCATAGTTTTCATTTAACACCGGTGCGTAGCGGTTTGCCCTGGTGACCGCCGAGCGCAGATTATCCGGCACCAGCAACTGTGGTACGCCACCGAAGAACTCGAAGGCGCGTACGTGCGCCATGATCCAGTCTTCCAGTTGTTGTGAACGCCCGGCTTCAACATAGGTGTAATTTGAAGCGCCTAAGGTTGCCACGAAGACTTGTGCGTTATAGCGAACTTCACCGGTATCAGGATTGAGGATAGGCACTGTCGGGCCGCAGTAATCGATAAACAGTTTATCGCCGGCAAGGTGTAATTGTCGCATGCTGCGCTTTTGGGTCTTGCGCCAACTCCGATAGTGCTCACAGAACTGCGTGTAACCATAGGCAGTGGCTGAGTCCTTTTCGCGGTACTCGCGCCACAACAGTAGCTTTGTCATGCCTTTACGCTTGAGCTCTTGATGCATTTCATAAAAGTCTGGCTGGCGTTTGGCGCGGGACACATTCCGGCCTTTATATACAGCGGCCTCAAGCTCAGTGTCACTGCACTCGTCAGGCAGCGGCCAGGTGAGTTCACTGGCAGCAAAGCGCGATAAAATCTCGCTAACGGTGGCGGGGCCGACAGATAAGCATTTACTGATGTCTCTCAAACTGAGCCCGGCATCAAACCGAAGTCTCAGGATGTCTTTTATCTTACTCATTTGGGTTCTCTTTCTAGCCATGGTCAGCCATTCCTCAATGCAGTTGCGTTGAGTTGAGCTTACCAGTTGATTTAGTTAGAAAAAGAACGGTATTTCGGCATTCCGATCACCGATTTCGGCAACCCGAACAGTGATTTCGGAAAAAGGCTAAAAGTGATCGGATAAAACCGAAACAGGTGATCGGTTTAAACCGAAATGGGTGATCGGATTGAACCGAAATGAGTGTTCGGATTCATCCGAAACATGCACTTGCCTTGGGCCTTCTATGTCGGCAAAGTGGTCAGTCAGTAAAGTTAGGCTCAGTGGGGCTCTCCGTAAAAGAGAGAATATGATCACGACTAGAGCAGATCGTCAAATCGAACGATTATTTAGCTGTTTAACTGGTTAAAAAGTGTTCACGATTTCGCCCTGCCACATACCCCATTATAAATTAGTAGTTTTTATTTCGGACGCTAGGTATAGTCTGATAAAGTCTAGAATCAGAACCACTGAAAACCATTAATTCGTAATTTTCAACTACCATGATAGTTTACTTAACCTGAAATAGCTCGGTTATTGTAGAAAGAATCGCCAGATTGTTTTAACATTTTATATGAGTTAAGGAAGTAAAAATATTATGAAATGTCATAAAAAATACATAGGTTGGCTGAAGCTACTATAAAAATGAAGAATATACCTGTAACCAAACCCTATCTACCGAGCCGTGAGAGACTTGAACGTTATATTGATGGAATTTATGAACGAGAATGGTTAACAAACAATGGTACCTTGGTTCAAGAACTTACTAGAAGGTTAGAAGACTACCTTGGAGTTGAAAATTTACTGTTAGTTTCAAACGGAACATTAGCGCTACAAATTGCATACAGGGCTCTCGATATAAGTACAACAGAAGATTACGAAACATCTGAAGCAATAACTAGCCCGTTTAGCTTTATTGCAACAGCTAGTTCATTAAAATGGGAAGGTATTAAGCCTGTATTTGCTGATATCGATCCAGATACCTGGTGCCTAGACCCCAAAAAGGCAGAACAAGCTATAACACCTAACACTAAAGCGATCGTACCGGTACATGTTTTTGGCAACGCATGTGACGTTGAAATGCTCGGGCAAGTAGCTAAAAAGCACAATTTAAAAATAATATATGACGCCGCCCATGCTTTTGGTATTAAATATAAAAATACAAGTATATTAAAGCACGGAGACGCTGCAACATTAAGCTTTCATGCAACTAAAATTTTTCATACGGCGGAGGGAGGCGCTATTATTTTTAAAGAAAAGTCAACATTTGAAAAGGCGAAAAAGCTTATTAATTTTGGCATCACAGGTCCAACAAGTATTGAAAGCTTGGGTATTAATGCAAAAATGAACGAATTTCAAGCTGCCATAGGTTTGAGTGTTTTAGATGATATAGAAAGAATTATAGAAAAAAGACTGGATATATATAAACAATACATAAATAGTTTAAACGATAAAGTAACACAACCAGTCTGGAATGAGTCAGCAACCAAAAACGGGGGCTATTTCCCTATATTATTTAATTCCGAGGAAAAAGTACTACTTACTCAGAAAAAACTAGATGATATGGGAATATGCAGCAGGCGGTATTTCTTCCCCTCGCTCGACACAATAAGTTCTCTCACAAATGAAGGTAAGCCACAACCTATTTCAAAGTCAATATCAAGAAGAATTTTGTGTTTGCCAATATATCACGACTTAACAAAAAACAAAGCACTCGAAATTATTAAAATAATAAATGATTTTTCGTAAAAATAGTCTTGGATGAGAAAGCAATTTATTTAAGCTTGCCTAACAATAAATTAATTAAGAGGTAAAATGTCTATTAATTTAAATAATATAAACAAGGTCTCACCGTTTTTTGTGTTAGGAAACCCTCGTTCTGGAACTTCTATGTTTCGTATGATGTTAAATTCTCATCCTAAAGTAGCTGTGCCTCCAGAATGTGGGTTTCTAGAATGGTTAGCATATGAGTATAATCACGCAGTCGTTAAGCCAGGTATATATAAAAAGTTTGCAAAATCTGTTTATAACACTCGAAAATTTGAAACTTGGGATATAGACTATGATTTTCTATTGGGCACGATTGAGGAAAACCGACCAAGAGACTATCGAGAACTATGCTTATGTGTTTATTTAGCATATGCAAAAAAATCAGAAAAAAAAATTTCATTAATTGGCGATAAAAATAACTATTACCTTAAAAAAGTTGAATTCCTTGATGATAACTTCCCTACTTCAAAAAAAATATTTCTCATAAGGGATGGACGAGATGTAGCTTGTTCATATTTAGAACTGAAAAAGTATAAAAGAAGCTCAAAATATTTTCCAAACTTAACAGATAATCTTTCCGATATAGCGAAAGAGTGGTCAGAAAATGCGGCTATTGCTTTTGATTATCAGGAAAAAGGCGCACTAGTAATTTCCTATGAGAAATTATTAATACACCCCGAGTCTACTTTGACAAGAGTCTGCCATTATCTTGGTGTCGATTATTCGAAAAAAATGCTTCATTTTGCAAATTTTAACGACGAGCCCAAGAGCTTTTTGCAGTGGAAGCAGAAAACAACATTAGAAATACAAGTTAAAAACACAGGAAAATATAAAGATAATTTAAACGCAGCCCAAGTCTCGGAATTCGAAAAAATCGCAAATAAAATGCTCATACAGTGGGGTTATAAGAAAAAATAAAAAACCGTTTTATTTCTCTTCAGCAACACCTCATTCGAAAAAACCGGCCGTTAGAAGGAGATTATTGACATGGTATTTGACATTTAGATTATATTAATAATATCCTCTAGAGACATACCTGATCCTTCTATGATTTCGACTCGTTCCTTTGCACGCTCTCTTTTAGAATTATAGTAGTTATAATCGGTCAACTTGATCAGCTCTTCCAGATACTCATTCCAATCTGATACAACAAAAGCATTTCCGGCATTTGCCGCTACGTCGTTGTCGGGCAGTGTCACCACCGGAATATGATTATAGATCGCGGCACGCGCACCATACCCTCCACCGAGACGCTCTGGGTTAAGAAAGACGTCACAGTGAGACAGTTTTGAGGACAGATTATCAACATAACCATTAAAAGTACTGTTTTCCCGCAAATTAGTATAACTAGTTAAATCTATATCTTTGGATTCTATTGGACCGAAAAATTCAATTTTATTACCCATAGAGCACCATTTATCGCATATTAACAGAAACTCTGCGCTAAGCTCATAAGTCAATCTATTCCCAACCACACAAGCAACTAAAGATTTTATATTTACCATTTCGGTCGGCTTAGGCGATACATTAACATCAAGAAAGTTCCTTAATGACAAGTATTTAACATCTTTTTTTAAGTTACTAATTACTGATTTTACGTTGTCACTATTCGACCCTTGCCTAATAAGATAGTAATCAGGCTTACAAAACTGAGCATGCGCTGTCGTCGGCATCATTATTTTTTTTGAGGGTATCTCTAGCGACTCTAAAGCAACGTTGTCAGCTATAGTCCAAACACTTTCGGGTCGAATTGACACTAATAACTCTGATAATTTTTTTATGGTTTCACTAAGTGATGAACTATCGAATTGAAAATACCTATTTATCGGCAATCCAATTTCAGTAGAAGCCAGATTTGGCGCCAATTTATTTCCTCTTATTGGCATCAGCCATCCGCTAGCCTTAGTATCTGGGAGGATATCATTTGTGTTAATGACATAGCTCGTTCTTTTGGTTTTTTTAAGTGCTTGGAGTAACGAAATTAACATTCTCGTGGGAGCATGAGATCTCGACAGAACTTGGGGAACAACAATTAAAACCACATCCGGCTCTACATCATATTCAACTTTTATTCTGTCTATTGCTATTGAGTTATACGCGTGAATGAATTCAGAGTTTTTAATCCCTTCTTTAATCCTACCGGAGAATAGCAACGCATGGATTTGTTTCATCAAAGGAAAACATTTATCTTTTGAATTTTTCTCTCTCCTAATATAATTAAAATAATCAAGTGGAGTTAGAATAGTAAAGTTAAAAACCAACTGCAAAGAGAACAACATAGTTTTATGGTGCAATCCATAAAACAAAGCAATGCACTTAAAGTATTCAATAAGAATGCTTGAGTAAAAACTCCCCAAACTCATAACTTGCGCAATGCTCTTAATTAATTTCTCTTGCTCTAGCTCGGTTAGCTCGGCCTCATTGTCAAACGATGAAGCTATATAACTCAGTAATATGTTACCACTTTTGTTCGTTTTATCATTATTTATAAAAAAAGTTTTACTACCCTCGTTCCCATTTAAAACTCTCCGAAATGAGCGGATCAGCCATGGGTCACTCAAGTTAGATGCATGAGCCTCTATAAAGTAGCTATCAACTTCCCCCTCACAGCAAAAACTTAATAAAGAACTCCAATCTCTCATGTAGCTTTCAATAGATAATTCTATCGTTCTAACTAAGTTTGCATCACCATCAAAAATTTTAATTAAAATTTTACGCTCCATATTCACCTTGTTTTTAAGCAAGTCAAAATTTTACTTTACTTAATGCTACAGCCATGTTTTTCGTTATATTATCTTTTACTTTTTTCCCTAACAAGTTTTTTATATATTTAGGCGCTAGCCCATACCCCGGCCTGACGCTCCGAATACAGTCTTCTGTGATGACCTCACCTGCCTTCATGTCTTTCACAAAATAGAGTGACCGCCTGAATTTGACATTACCCTGCTCACTTGACTTTCTGCCATAATCTACCTTTCCAAGCGCGGCTTTTGCGGTCTTGGTGTCTCGACACAGCGCCGCCAGCTCCGCCGGCTCTAATGAAAAACTGTCATCCGGGCCGCCGCCGTTTCTGTCCAGCGTAAAGTGCTTCTCAATAATGCTTGCGCCGAGCGCAGCACTGACGATGGCCGTGGTGTTGTCCAGCGTGTGGTCTGACAGGCCGGTCAGCAGGCCGAACCGCTCTTTCATATCCACCAGCGTTTTGAGATTATAATCTTCTGCCGGAGCCGGATAGCCACTGACGCAATGCAAAATTGCCAGCTCTTTACAACCTGCTCCGCGGGCTGCGTCTATCGCTTCCTGTATTTCTTCATCGTTCGCCATACCGGTTGAGATAATCATCGGCTTACCGGTGCGGGCAACGTACTCAATCAGCGGCAGGTCTACCGCTTCAAAAGAAGCAATTTTGTACGCCGGCGCATTCAAATCTTCCAGCAAATCGACAGCAGTGGTATCAAATGGTGAACTGAACATAGTGATACCCACGTCACGGGCTTTTTCAAACAATGGCTTGTGCCATTCCCAGGGGGTGTGCGCCCATTCGTAAAGTTCATAAAGTGTGCGCCCTTTCCAGAGACCATCATTTATCATGAAATCCGGTTTATCTGAGTTCAGCGTAATCGTATCCGGCCGGTAAGTCTGTATTTTTAACGCATCGGCGCCGGCCTTCTTGGCTTCTTCAATGATTTTAAATGCGGTTTCAATATTACCATTGTGATTGGCTGACATTTCAGCAATGATGTAAGGGGCGCTTGACTCATTAATTTCACGTCCTGAGATTACAAAGGGCTTAGTCATCAACTTTCTCCACTGTCAGCTTGTATTTTTTTCCATGAATTTCAAACATTGCCGGGTACCGCTGTGGATCACACACCCTTAGCAAATTAAATTGCTCACGGATGGTTTTATCGATATCCAGAACACTATCCTGGGGCGTTCTTTTTCGGTAATAGCTGCTGTCCGTTTCGTGCTGTTTCGAAGGCGTGATTTGTCCGAGCTTCTTGACTGCTTCTTCCATTAAGCCTAATTCGGTTTCAAACAGTGCGTCATTAATTTCGTCCCACAGCCAGTCCGGCGCTAGTTCAAATGTCTTTTTCAGCCAAATCCGTCCGGTATCAACAGGCTCATCGGCCTCAAGCAACGATACTGTGATGTCGGAAGCCCCCTCAATAACTTGCCAGATATGCGGACTCCAGCCCCGACCTGTCGGAAGGTCGCTGGCGTGCAGGACCAGGGTATGTTGATAACCTTTCCGGTCTTCCGGCTTAATAAGCTCGGAGCAGGACACTAAGAAGAGAATATCACCACGGGTTAACTCTGACTTACGGTGAATGACATCAATTTCAGCCCATTCGGTCATCGCTCTCTGCCAGGCCTTGATCCTGGGAACAACCGGATGCTCCGGATTAGATATTAAAATACTAACGCGCACGGTGTCGCTCCAATAAATCAATCAACTGCATCGCTCCTTTACCCTCACAAATCACTGACGCTCTTATCGACATTAAGTTCAGCTCGGCCGATGTTTCCAACAACCGCTCAATGGTCGGTGCTATATTGACAACGTCCACTGATACCGATGCCCCAGCTTCATGAAGACTGCTTGCAATGTCTTTTTGATTCTCCGCCAACACCAGCATAATGGTCGGCAATCCCAGACAACAACGCTCCCATGAACTGCTGCCGGCAGCGCCGATGGCGACATCGGCCTGGCTCATCAGCTCGGCCATATTACTCACCCCTTGTTTGACCGTGACCTTAAAGCGCGACGATGCAGCTTGCTGTTGTATATTCTCAAGCCAGGGGTTTTGCTGGCCCAGCACGACGGTCATCGTCACCGAGTCAGGCAAAGAGCTGGCTTCCAGTGCATCCAGCACGTCGCCGGTAACGTTGTCCTTATCAACCCCGCCCAGACTGATTAATAATTGGCGAAGCTCCGTACGTTGACGACGGCGGCTCAGGCTTTCCTCACGCCACTTTGCGAACTCAGGACGCAGCAGCGCATACTGCGGCCCAATCAACCGGACGCATTCTTTTGGCACCAGCTTGTCGTAGTCGTCGGCACGACGCCCCATATTCTGGTCAAGTAAGACATCACACTGATGCGCCCGGTCAGCCAGGTCATCGATGACCAGCACATGACGACAGGCTTTTCGAACCAGGGTTTCCCATGGCGCGCCAACACCGTAATGGTCAACAACCAGCCAGTCACACCCATTTGGCTGTAATACCGCCAGTGTGTCCTCACTGTCTTGTTGCTGCCCTCCCGGGAGCCAGTGGCTGTGGTCGTACTCGCCCGGCGCGGCGGTGACTGACTCAGGTAAGGGCAAAGCATGGACGCGATAGCCTTTATCCTCAATCAGGGCTATCAGGTGACCCGGCTGTTCACGTACAATAAATTCGCAGTCATGTCCGCGGTCTTTCAGTGCATCGGCGAGGGTAAGGCAGCGCATGGTATGCCCTGAGCCGATTTCAAAAGACGCGTCAACCCGAAAAACAACCTTCATTGTCCCGCCTGCATGGCTTTGAACAGCCATTCGGCACGCGCCCAGTCTTCCGGCGTGTCAATGTCCTGAACACGATGTCGCGGCAGCTCGATGAGCCGGGCCGATGAAGAGAAAATCGGACGTTTTTCAAGCCAGGCAGCTCGCGTCCCCCAGTAAAACTGTCCGGCGTCATGCCAGGCTTCCGTTAAATCCTGCGAGCGGGTGGTAAAATGCTCGGGCTGGAACATTGAGACCTGTCCCTGCTCATCAACTTTTAACGCCCGCTGGATTGGGAACGCGTACGTTGTCGCCGAGAAAACGTAATCCGGGGTTGAAGCATCCATCACGGCCTTGCCCCGTTGCAAATCCTCCGCACGAATAAACGGGGCCGTTGCGTACAGACAACAGAGATAATCGCTCTCATAACCCGCCGCTGCCAGCCATTGTGCCGCATGCTTTATCACATCAGTGGTACCGGTGTAATCATCGGACAAGCTTGCCGGACGTTTGAACGGCACCCAGGCACCGTGCGCTTGAGCAACCGCAGCGATTTCATCGTCGTCCGTTGAGACGATGACCTTATCAAAACACCCGCTGGCCAGCGCGGCCTCAATGGACCAGGCAATCATCGGTTTGCCGCAAAAGGGTTTGATGTTCTTGCGGGGGATACGTTTACTGCCGCCCCGGGCCGGGATGACCGCGACCGTCATACCGACAACGCCTTGTTTAGCGCCGAAACCACTGTACGCTGCTCGTCGTCGGTCAGGTTGGGATGCATCGGCAAGCTGATGGCTTCGTGGTAATAAGCCATCGCGTTGGGGAAGTCTTCAGCCACAAACCCCAGGTTTTGATAATACGGCTGGGTGTGCACCGGAATATAATGTAAATTCACACCAATACCCTGCGCGCGCAATGACTCAAAGACTTCTCGGTGAGAGCGCTCTATCTTGTCTCGCTGCAGACGAATAACGTAAAGATGCAGACCTGAGTAACTGTCCGGGTGCTGGAACGGTGTCGTTACCGGTAACGTCTTTAGCAACTCATCGTAAGTTGCTGCCAGCTCATGGCGTTTTGCGACGTACTCATCCAGACGCTCAAGCTGGCTGAGCCCCAGCGCAGCCTGAAGCTCGGTCATCCGGTAATTAAAACCCAGGTCGATTTGCTGATAATACCAGGGGCCATGGCTGGCGTGAGTCATCTTTTCCGTATCCCGGGTGATTCCGTGACTGCGCAGTAAATCCATTTTTTGCGCAAGCGCTTTGCTGTTGGTCAACGCCATTCCGCCTTCCGCGGTGGTGATGATTTTTACCGGATGAAAACTGAAAACGGTAATGTCACTGTATTGTCCTTTACCAATGTATTCACCCCGATATTTACCCCCGATAGCGTGAGACGCATCCTCAATCACTTTGACACCGTATTGGCCAGCGAGCGCTTTGATTGCCGCCATCTCACAGGGTTGTCCACATAAGTGCACAACAACCAGCACTTTGGGAAGACAATCGCGGGCAGCCGCTTGCTGCAATTTGGTTTTCAGCGCCTCGACGCTGATATTGTAAGTGGCTGGGTCAATATCGACAAAGTCAACGTCCGCGCCGCAATAAAGACCGCAATTGGCCGAGGCAACAAACGTCACAGGCGTGGTCCACAACACATCACCCGGCCCCAGCTCCAGAGCAAGACAGGCAATGTGCAGTGCTGATGTAGCGCTGTTGACCGCGAGCGCGTATTCAGCGCCGACGCGATTCGCCACCGCCTGCTCGAACGCCGGTACTTTGGGTCCCTGCGTCAGGAAGTCAGACTGCAGCACGTCGACAACCGCATCGATGTCCTGTTGCTGAATATCTTGTTTGCCGTAGGGTATCATCAGATTTTACCGATTTGCTCGTAATTACTGTCTAACCATTGCTGTAAAGCCGCATCAGACATCCATTCAACGTTATTATCGCTCGAATAGGTGAAACCTTCAGGTACCTTTTTACCGTCCTTAATGCGGTCAGCGTCTTTATCCCAATTGTTGATTGCCGGCAGTATTTTGTAATGCTCTGGGTATTCGTAGGTATAAGGCGCATCTTCAAAGCCAATCATCTGCTCATGCAGTTTCTCGCCCGGACGAATGCCTACGATTTCTTGCTTCGCCTCCGGCGCCACCACCCGAGCCACATCCGTCACTTTCATAGACGGGATTTTTTTCACATAAATCTCACCGCCGACCATATCTTCAAAGGCATGCCAGACGAGCTCTACGCCTTGTTCAAGCGAAATCATGAAACGTGTCATGCGCTCGTCCGTGATAGGCAAAACGCCTTTATCGCGAATCGACATAAAAAATGGGATCACCGAGCCACGGGAGCCCATTACATTGCCGTAACGAACAACCGAAAAGCGTGTTCGATTGGCGCCGGCATAGTGATTCCCCGCCACAAACAATTTATCAGACGCTAGTTTTGTGGCGCCGTATAAATTAACCGGGCTGCTGGCTTTATCGGTAGAGAGTGCCACCACTTTTTTAACGCCTTTATCAATGCACGCATCGACTAGGTTCATGGCTCCGTTAATATTCGTTTTAATGCACTCAAAAGGGTTGTATTCAGCTGTCGGTACAATTTTAGTCGCGGCAGCATGCACCACGTAATCGACGCCATCAAGCGCACGATATAGACGGTCTTTATCACGCACATCGCCAATGAAAAAACGCACGCGCGGATCACCCTGAAACAGCTTCGCCATTTCCCACTGCTTCATCTCGTCACGAGAGAAAATAATAATCTTTTTAGGGTTGTACTTGGCAAGTGTCATTGGGATGAATTTATGACCAAATGAGCCTGTACCCCCGGTGACCAGAATAACTTTACCGCCTTCCATATTCTCTCACTCCCACAAGTTGGGTTTCAGTCGTGGACTCAAGCTCCAGAGGATTAGCACAGTACTCGTTGGTCATTTCATCTATCATATTATTAAGGTGGTCTATGATATCAACGAACAAGCCAGAGTTTTCTGCAGTGCTTTTTTCAAACTCAAGAGCTTTCATCACAGTGACGCTTATGAAAGGAATCACAGGTGAAAAGAGGCTATAAAATATAAGGTTACCTTTATGCAAGGACTCGATGACAAATTGCTTTAACTCTGATAAAACTTTCATATTATTACCTTCTAATGATAAGAGAGAAATAATACTCTTAAGCTCATTTGAAAGAGGAGTAATATCCTCATTTCTAACTTGCATCAAAAGTTCATCGCCCAATTTTTTGCCACAATCTTTTGAAAAACACACTGATTCCAAATCTAAAACCACCTCTCTTCTAGGAGAGTATGAAGGCTCATCCAGCCAATCGAAACCCAAACATCTGGTGCCTTCAATATAAGCACCATCGCTAATATTAAACACTCTAGCACCTGGATGTTTGTTTATGACTCTAGACAGATTTTTTATTGCCAGATAAAACTCCATCTTCGTGTAAACAACAGAAATTTTATTTCCTTTAACTGGAATTAATCTATCAACACTATCACTATATGAAAATTTTTCTCCACCCTTATCGGAGTAGTACTCAGAGTATTTAGAATGATGAGAGCTAATGTCCTTAAATCCCATGTCAACACCAACTAGGGTTATGTTTTTGAACCCCAGGTGAAGAACTGCGCTTAATGCTAAGTTAGATACCGTTGGACTGCTTAAAGTTGTTATTGGAGGTTTTAAATTATTTTTTAGCAAGAAATAATTGATAACCTCCATCCCTCCTCCCAAAGATGTGAACATTCCATAATGTTTATTAAACAAAGCAACTGTTTCCGGATGCACCCAAACAGGAGCTAACAGGTTAATTGACTTCAGATATTCTGTATCTGGTATAGAGGAAATTATCGAATATGTGCATTTGTTCTGTTCAACTTCAGCGTGAAAGTCTGGCTTTATGCCATTTCGCCAAAGTGCCGCAAGTGCCGTACCACATGAAACAATCAAAAATTTATCTTTATTTTTTTTCAACGATTCCCAGCACAAGTCGATCGATGGTCCGTTTCCAACAATTAAAACCTCTGCATTCAGAGATATTTCATTTTCAAGAGAGCCAATATTAATTAATGTGCCATTTTTACTGAAATTTTTAATACAGTGGGATAGTGCATAACGAGCATAGTGAAAATGTTCAGATAATGCTACAGACATTACCATTTCTTCTCTAAATTCGTAGATAGCCTTTTCTAGAGGAGGGATCTTTCGATCTATAAATAAAAAGGAATTAAGCAGATAAAAGCCATCTATCTTAGACATCGATTTTTTCACATCTGACAAAAGGTTAGTCCCATCGTCTCCAATACTGAAATTAACTTGCTTTCCATTATCATCAAATGATTTTAAAATTTTAAACCAATCAATTGTATACAAAGACCAATAAAAGAAATCAGGATTTGGTTCATAATATAACAAATAATCAACTTCGTGATTTATCAAGACCTTTTGCTGTGAGTAACCTAACCCGCCTGAAATTAGTAACAACGAGGGAATACGCTCAGGAAGATTCACTTCACCTTTATTTATAAAATTAAATTTTTCATATATAGCTTTCGCAAAACGATAAAATGTATAATGGCCTAGTTTACCACCATCAATGCCACTGCTTGGTAAGGTTTGAACTGGACTTTTGAGAAATTTATTATAACCAGACAGAGCATCAATTTCAGGATTGATTCCGTACCAAAAAGCTTGTCGTTCTACATTGTAAATATTTGTTTTATTCTCTTTACATGGTAGTAAAAGCCAACGTTTCGGTTTGTAATTTTCAAATGCCTCAGCGATTTCTGGGAAATAATTTTTGAATGAATCTATGTTGTCATAGAATCTAGTCTTGTACATATCTATGACTGACGCAACAGGTTTAGATGCACTTAATTGCTCGGATAACGTATGGCTAAAAAGAGGAGATACATTCAAAACATTCATGAATTCTTTTTTTAACTGATAAACACTTTCATCAGTTAAATAACTAAATCCATTCTTTTGAATCAAAGAAATAAAGGCATCAAATTCCGGGTAATGCAAATGCTGATATATATGTGAATTTTCAGTTTCAAATACATCTAATATTTCATGGATGTCTTTTAGAACCGAGTTTTCTGACTCAATCAAAAAGGCTAAATTACCGCCGTTTCTAGAAAGCAATTCATGTAACCTTTTCCAATCAATGCTATAAATTGTTGCCAAAAAAACTTCAATATCCGGCTCTATTATAACCAAGTTTTTATAACTATAGTTTTCAGCTATATATTGGTAACTATGACCTAAACCTGAACCAAGCCCTATGAGAGTGTCTGATTTAACAGAGGCAGGCTTTGGCATTTCAAGTCCTAATAACATTCCATCATTAATGACCAAATCATCCGAATCTATACGAGTATTTTTTAGATCGTATATAGAACTATGCTTTACATGATCTATTTGAGATTCTTCCGGATTAAGAGGGTAAAGCGTCTCACCTGTAGTAACATTAACAATATTAATTTTTCGATTGCAGTTGATAAAAACACTGTACTTTTCAGGTTTTAATTTTTTAATTCGCTGATAAAGATTTGGAAATTCTAATGAGAAATAGGTTAGATTCTTGTCTTTTAAAGAGAGATGGTAAGGCAATACTTCTTTTTCTATTATAGCTTGACGTCTATTATCCAGTGTCTGCCAAGTGATATCTGTTTGCATAACTTCTGCTACCAAGTAATTTTTGACATAATGCCAAACTACTAGCAAATGCTATGCCATTCAATACTTACTTTTTGCTTTTCGCCCTTTGGCCAGTTCTAAAAGTGCGCCGCGTCGGTCAGACTTCAGATCTTCTAATCGCGATATAGCGTGTGTTAGAAAAGTTAACTCCTGTTTCATCAGGTTACCAGCAACTTCAGGGGCTTGTGAGGACTTCAGTTCGTCGCTATACCACTGCAAACTAGCACAATATGCGGCTATCACTCTCCCAGTCTCTTCCAAGTTAAACTCTTTACTGGTCAACTCAGAGGTAACAGCCTCACGAAACTTTGCAATTTTGGCTTCATAAATTTTAGTCAATTAACCACCTGCTGCTAGCAGAGACTCTTTTTGGCTTAATGTCGAAATTCTGACATCCTGAGGGATAGAGTCCCAACCTTCTTTAATCGTTGTCATGATTTGTTGGCAATCATGAATTTTCTGACTCGAATTCTCCCGAGATGCCTCTAACAAATGCTCAACAATAAAATCGTACAGACTGGCTAGGTTATTTATAACATCCTCTCCGCTGTCTACTGGGCGCAATGACTCGTTAAGCGATTTAACGATTGCGGTTGCTTTACTTACATGTTCAGATTTAGCGGCTAAATCTTTACGATCAATTGCACTTCTGGCCATAACCATTCTATCAATCGCGCCCTGCATTAACATTTGTATGATCTGATAGGGATCTGCGGTTCCCAGTTGATCACGAATACCAACCTGTTTATATGCGTTTAAACCTTTCTTATTCATTAGCTTTTACCTCCGAACCCCGGCAAGCTCGCTAATTGACCTTGCAGAGCAGTCATAGTCTGATTCATTTGAGCCAACATCGCATCGAGCCCTTGATACTCTTCACGCAAGTTTTTCTCAAAGTTCTCCATATATCGTTCAAACCGCTCTCTTTCTTTAGTAATATTTTCTCTATTTGATTCAAAAACATCCTCTTTTGATTCAAACAAACCACCACGCTGGGTGTACTGCTCGATATAACCGTCTAAACGACTGCCAATGCCATCTTCGTTAGAGAATAACTCACTTACACCATCAAAATTCTCGTCAAGGGCTTTATCTAACTTTGCTTCTCCGTCAGCGCCAAAACTTAGCTTGCCATCATCATCAAAGCTTAAGCCGATAGCATATAACGTATTCGTGCCTGCTGGAGCAGAGCCAACGGCACCGCCCACTATGTTACTTAAACCCGCTCTTAACCCTCTTAGCATAGAATCGCCAACTAAGGCGCCGCTTTTCCCCTCAACATTCACTCGAGTCAGTGTATTTGCCTGCTCAACAAATTTGTTATAGGCATCGATAAACTCTTCAATATTTTGTTTAACCCCAGGCTTGTCAGTGGTAACTTCTAGAGATTGCTCGTTACCGGGAGATGCTTGCTTCGCAACGATCTCAACGCCTGTAATGGCATTTGTAAAGGTGTTTGTTGAGCTGAAGACCTCTATTCCGTCTACAATCATCTTTGCATCACGAGCTTGGTCTTCTGCGGCTATGGATAAGCCGGCAGCAGCGCCAGTAGCTACAGTGGAAACAGAATCCAGTTCAGCATTATCGTTACTTACAACCAGTTCATTCGCTTCACCTGTCAAGTTTGAGCTTAATACGAGTCGTGTCTCTGGATTACTCCCGCCCGTATTGATAATAGAAGCACTGACACCATAGTTTTCTTCTGAGGAATTAATTGAATTTGCAATGTCCTGCAGCGTGGCACCTGCTCCTACATCAACCGAAAAGGTGTTGTCCCCGCTAGCAGTAGCTAACGTGAGAGTGCCCGCTGTAGTTGTAATCACCTCATCCGCCGATGAAAAGGCGGCAGATTTGGCTTTAGTTCCTTGAGCTAGAGATTCTACAGAAATTTGATAACTCGCCTCTGCTGCACTGCGGCTCACCGTTGCTGACAAATAGGGATTCACTTCCGAGGTTTCAGCTTCCTCATCATCACTGGACGAGACGGAGCTAGAAGACTGGCCGTTGATAATGGCAGCCTTACTGTTCATCTTGTCCGGATCTGAGAGCTTTTCTAAACTTTCAAGTACTTTCGACAACCCAGATTTAAGTTTGCTGTAGCCTGATAGCGAAACACTGACGTCATTTTCGCGCTTTTGTAATGCCTCTAATTTAGGACGTCGTTCTGCCTGAACCAGCTGAGTCACTAAATCCTCTAACGCAAGTCCTGAACCAACACCTAATGACGAAATAGCCATATCGCCCCCCTAAATCCACAGCAAGCTTAAATCCGCTGCCTAAATTGTACTATTAAATAAATAACCCACTGAGCTTTTGCTTTCACTTCCAGCTTCTTGACGTTGGTCACTCAACTTTTCGGCTAAACGAACCAACTCTTCAGATGGTATCTGACGTATCAATTCCCCACTTTCAGAGTCTATAACCTTAACTATTGTGGTGCCAATCTCATCATTAACACTAAATTCCAAATTACGTTGGCGGATGCTTTGATTTTGGTTTACTTCATCTACCAACTCTCGTAATTCTTCAACTGACTTGACCTTAGCTTTATCATTGTCAGCTTGGTTTCGCTCGTTTAACTTATCCAAAGTTTCAGGCTCTTGTCTAAACTCTTTAGTGTTCTTCGATTGCTGAACCAAGTTGCGGTCGCCCGACTCAACACCACTGCTGGAAAACGAGTTGCTAAAAGCATTTAATTCAATACCCATGGTATTTTGCCTCGAAAAAGTGTTGTTTGGCTAAATTATAGCCAAACAACACTAGTATTTCTATCCAAGCAGCGATAATGCAGCTTGTGGACGTTGATTTGCTTGCGCAAGAATGGTCGTGCTTGCTTGTTGACGAATCTGGAATTTAGTTAGGTTTGCCGTTTCCGCAGCAAAGTCCGTGTCCTGAATTCGAGAACGAGCGCCAGTCACATTTTCTGAAATATTGCTTAAATTACGAATCGTTGACTGGAACCGATTTTGTAATGCACCCAAATCGGCACGGGTATCATTAACATTCGCTAATGCTGTATCGAGCGTTTGGATCGCTGTAGAAGCGCCCCCAACACTTGATATAGATAAAGCATTTATACCTAGAGCCGATGCAGTGAAACCACCGCCTGATACACCACTAATCGCAAGATTAATGTTTTGACCTGCTTCAGCGCCTACAAGAAAGTTTTCATTATAAGAGCCCGTCAGTAGGTTCTTACCAGCAAACTGTGTATTTTCTGCAACACGAGTAATCTCGGCAGTCAACGCGGCGACTTCTTTTTGAAGTGCATCACGATCTTCCTGACTATTAACACCATTTTGCGATTGAACTGCTAACTGACGAATTCGCTGTAATGAATCGGTAACTTCCTGCAATGCACCTTCAGCAGTCTGTGCAACAGAAATTCCATCGTTAGCATTTCGAACGGCTTGGTCAAGCCCCTGAATTTGAGACGTCATGCGGCTTGAAATCTGCAGGCCAGCAGCATCATCTGCAGCACTATTGATACGAAAGCCAGACGACAAGCGCTGAAAAGCTTGGTCCAAGCCATTACCTGACTGCATTAATTGACGTTGAGCATTCAACGACGAAACATTTGTATTAACATAAAGTGCCATAGCACATCCTCCAGTATTAGAGAAAAAGGTATCTCATACAAGCTATCGGCAACTCTTTGCCGCTCTTTAATAATTTTTATAAAAAAGCGGCAATTTTTTTCATGATCAATGCTTTCTCTATTTCTAATTAACTAGAAACGGTTCTGCCGCTAACGCAAAGTATTCCGAAACGGATTTATTGCGTTCGGAAGTCAGATTGATGTAGACAATACCGGCGAACGGGAACGTTTTACCACCATGCTCGACAAAACACTGGTGCTGTCCTTCGGACTCTTCAACAACTAACCAAGCCCCTCCTATATGCTGTTTAAACACTTCCCCACAGTAGGCGCCTAGCATATTAGACAATGTAAAAACCAACTTATCGTCACTAAGCTGTTCAGCAAATTTTAGTTTTAATTGAGATATCACGTTATCAATGAATTGTATGCTATCGACGGAAAAATCAAGCTTCAAACCAAATTCAGATTCCACGAAATTAACCGCATCCTCGCTTAAGCACTTCATCATTTCTGTATAATTAGTGTTCGACATCGCAACCTCCTTTTCTTATAGTTGAAAACAAAAAAGCCACTCTGTCCAGAGTGGCCTCTTTGTTCAAGGTGTTTTTTGACGAAAGGACTAACCACCCAACAGTGAAAGTGCTGCTTGTGGACGTTGGTTCGCCTGCGCAAGAATAGTTGTACTAGCCTGTTGGCGAATCTGGAATTTAGTTAGATTTGCCGTTTCAGCAGCAAAGTCTGTATCTTGAATACGTGACCGCGCTCCTGTCACATTTTCAGAAATATTACTTAAGTTTCGAATAGTTGACTGAAAGCGATTTTGAACTGCACCCAAGTCAGCACGTGTATCATTAACGTTCGCAATAGCCGTATCCAAGGTTGTGATTGCTGAAGATGCATCGCCCACACTTGATATCGATAGAGTGTCAATGCTCAAAGCTGCAGCGGTAAAACCGGCACCACCAACCCCACTGATTGCGACGTTAATGTTTTGACCTGATTCAGCACCAACTAAGAAGTTTTCATTATAGGAACCTGTCAACAAATTCTTACCGGCAAACTGGGTGTTTTCTGCCACTCGAGTGATTTCAGTTTTAAGCGCCGAAACTTCTTTCTGTAATGCATCTCTATCTGCTTGTGTATTGACACCATTTTGTGATTGCACAGCCAACTGGCGAATCCGTTGTAAAGAATCGGTTACTTCCTGCAACGCACCTTCTGCAGTCTGCGCAACAGAAATACCATCGTTGGCATTTCGAACCGCCTGATCAAGACCCTGAATTTGAGAGGTCATCCGACTCGCAATCTGCAAACCCGCAGCATCATCCGCTGCACTGTTAATACGGAAGCCTGAAGACAAACGTTGGAATGCTGTGTCCAGGCCGTTACCTGATGTCATCAATTGACGCTGGGCGTTCAAAGAAGATACGTTAGTGTTTACATATAAAGCCATGATTGCCTCCAGGCGATGTTAGCTAAAACTGTTTCATTATCTTGGTTAATTTCTGTATCGGCGGTTACCAAGTAACCTTTAATATTTTTTGAAAATTTTTACCGCAAGTAATCAAACAAACTTAAGCCGCTGACCCGACTAAAAATTTGGCGGGAAGCTTCCAGAATCGTTTCCGACTTGGTCAGGTCAGTAATGGCGGTCGCCCAGTCGATATCCTCTATTGAGGCGCGCGTTTCCTTGTTTACTACCTGAAAATCCGCGTTACTGTTGTTGGCGTTTTCCATTACATTGATGCGCGCTCCCACGCCGGAACGCGCGGATAATATTTGATCGTTGGCGGCGGACAAGTCATCCAGCGCGAAGCCGATTTGGTTTTGAATTTCGACTTCTGACAAGCCGGCTGAATTTTGCAGGGTACGGGCTAAATCGCCGATGACGGTAGCGACATTGCGCTCGACCGGCTGATCAAATCCCACTTGCACCGAATCACCAGCGGCTGGGGTACCGGAGTATTCAATTTCCATCCCTGCCACTTCGATTGGACTGCCAGGTGTAAAGGTTTGCCCGGTCAATGGGGGATCACCCGCAGGGTTACCGGCGGCATCAACCACGTTAAAGGTGGTCGGACTGGTGAACTCGAGCCGCACAAAATTATTCGCTGGCGTGGCCGGATCGTATAATTCTTCCGATAGTTCTAAAAATTCCTTACGGTTGGGCACGCCGACACTTCCGACACCTATCGTATCGCTCTGTAGGGTCACGTTCGTGCGCTTGGATACCAAACCAAAAACGTTACTGCCGGGATCGCCAGCAGCAAGTTTCAATGTTGGCGATATTTGTATCGTCCGCTGACCATCGTCGTTCTGGTACGAATAAGACTTGGTGGTCGGGTCGTACTCAAATGGTTGGTTGCGATGCTGAAAGCCGCCAAAAATAAAGTTCCCGCCTTCATCACGGGTATTCATTAAATCAAACACTTCTTGTTCGATAGCCGCCAATTCCTGCCCTATCGCTTTGTAGTCCTGCTCTGAGTTCACCCCATTCCCCGCCTGCACCGCCAACTGCCGCGCACGGTTCAATGACAGGTTGATATTGCCGAGCACACTCTCTTCGCGCTTTAACGAATTTTCTAAAAAGTTTGAGTTACGCGCAAACTGCTCGTTTTGTGAGATCTTCTCATTCAGTGACAATACTTGAGTATTACCAATGGGGTCATCCGCCGGCGTCAGAATATTAGTTTGTTTGGTCAGCTTTTCCTGCACGACGTTAACCCGCTCTTGGGTACGGAGCAGGTTATCTAATGTCTGTTTGTAATAGAGGTTTGTACTTAAGCGCATAATTACCTCGTTGACTGCAGCAGGGTATCAAAGGTCGTCTGCGCTACGGTGATGATCCGTGCGCTGGCGTTATAAGCCTGCTCAAATTGAATTAGGTTAGCCGCCTCTTCTTCCAGGTTCACTCCGGAAACTGACTCGTAGGCGGTTTCGGTCTGTGATTTTATGGCTTCTGCGGTTTCCTGAGAAATTCGCGTTTGACTTACTTTACTGCCCACTTCCGACACGATACGGGCGAAGCTCTCATTAAAGCTCAGGGTTGGCTCTTCGCTGTCGATGACCGAGCGGCGCACGGTGTTCTCACGCTGCAGATCGGTTAGTAACTGGCCGTTACGGTTGTCGTTGATACCATCCGTATTGTACTGAATGCTAAAACTGTCACCGTCAACCGGTGTACCGTCCAGAGTCACATCGTAATCGACATCGCCGCCACTGGCTCGGCTAATGATGTTTTCAAAATCATTGGTATTGGTAATTGTACCAAACGTGTCTCCGTCACCATCGAGCACAGTGATATCAAAGCTGCCATCAGCATTCTCTGAAAATTCAATACGTTGCGGCGCATCATTATCCAGTGCATTGCCGTTGTAAAACGCACCAGGTTCGTTTAATGCAGAAAGCTCCAGTTCAGCAACGCCCTCGTTATCCGATGTCGCCACCAATCGCACCGGCGACGCTAAAGCCAAGTCTTGTGGGCGTGTCATTTGCGTTTGAATATTCAGCGCGGCTTCTTCTGCTGGCTTGGTCAAAAACTGGTCGCCAACAGCAGCGCCGGCATTATCAATCGACAGCATCACCCCATATTCCGGAACCTCATAGTCACCCGCGCCAGCACTGGCATCTATCGTAATGGCGGGTGAATCTTGCAACGCAGCGCCATTTTCGTCAGCGGCTTGCACGGTATATTCTGTGGCACTGACTTTTTTCACCAGTAAGTTTTCAGAGCCAAATTGTTCGCTATTACCTTCGAGTACCGACATGCTGATCTCGCCGCTACCACTATTGTTACTGAAGCCCAAGCCCGTTACTTTGGTGTCGCTCAGGTCAAAAATCTTAGCGCCAAGTTGGTTATCTAAATCCATACCTTTCTGATTTTGCGTATTCAAGGCATCGGCCACTCGCACGGCCAACTGACCCAGCTTCTTTTGCGCCGGTAACAATACATTGTCACGGTAGTCCAGATAACCGCCAACCGCTCCTCCTACATCTTCGTCGCGGACTGGGTAACGGGTTTCGTTTTGCGATTTAGTCTGGCTCTCAACGAACAATTGTAACCGCCCAGTGTCAGGTTTTTGACTGGCCACCAGGGTATTAAATTTTCCGTTTTCCAGCACCAGCGGGGTGCCGTTGGCCATATTTACGGAGATGGCGCCTGAGTCATGCTCAACAGTCTGGAACTGCACCAGTTCAGCCAATTTACGTAATTCAGCATCTCGTTGATTCATCAACGAATTAACATCGGACTGCTTGTTTTCGGAGTTTCCGTATTGTAATTGAATATTTAACTCGGCTAAATTTTCAGTAATGGAGTTGATCTGCTCAGTTGAGGTACTCAGGCGTTGGTTAATAATGTCTTCCTGATCATTTAAAAAGCCGCCAAAACTATTAAATTGGGTGGCGAGACCTTCTGCTTCGGTGATCACAATTTGTCGTGCGGTAATCGAACTTGGATCGCTGTTCGCATCTTGCATCGCATTAAAAAAGCTCTCGACCGCCGAGGCAACATTCGTATCTCGGTTGCCCAATAACTTATCCAGTTGCTCTGCCTGTTCCAACTTAGCGGCGTTAAATTCAACGCGGGAGATGTCACGATTTAGCTGCTTATTAATAAAGGAGTTGATCATGCGTTCGGTACGTGTGCCCTCGATGACCCCGTATTCGTTGGTGACATAGTTGGTGCGTTCACGCACATAAGTGTCGTTATTGACATTATTGATGTTGCGACCTGTGGTCTGCAGGCTTTGCTGGTGTGCCAATACGGCGCGTTTACCTGCTTCTAATAAGTCAAAACTCATGGATCAACTCTCCGTTTACTGCTGGCCGATACACCGGCTACCTGTGTTATCGACCAACGCTGGCTAAAGTTTAGCCACCTGCGGCAAAAGATTGCCGGTTTTGTTATTTCTTGCGCCGAAGGCGCAAGCTACGGTGTTAGGCGGTTCATTACAGCCTGAATCTTATCCGCGTACTGCGGGTCGGTGGCGTAGCCGGCTTGTTGCAGTTGGCGCGCGTACTCTACCGGTTTATCCGCTACTTGCAGTGCCTGCTGATAGCGCGGATGCCCTTTAATAAACTCAACGTAGTCCTGCAAGCTTTGTTCCACATTTTGGTAACTGCGGAAGGCAGCGCGTTCTTTTTTCGCCACTTCACCGTCAAATTCCAATGTCGCGACATGCGACTTTTCGCCGTTCCAGCGCTGATCGGCTTTGATATTAAATAAATTGTTACTCGAACCACCGTGGCGGCCAGGGATTAAACGCTGGCCCCAGCCCGTTTCCAGTGCCGCCTGAGCCACCAGAACATCGGCATTAAGACCGTGCTCTGCCGCCACTTTTTCGGCGTGCGGTTTGATCGCGTCAATAAAATCCTGCGGTGTAGTAAACCGCGCTTCGCTGTCGTTGAGCTTAGCCGTGTTAACGCGCTGGTTACCATAATATAAGCCGGCATCGATACCGCCCTGATCGGACAGGGTTTGTTTTGCAACCGGTTCATGACTTTTCGGATTACTTGCCATCCGCGCTTCGCCTAAATTGGCACCGTAACGCTGGGCGTCGTTAAGGCCGGCCTGACCGCTTAACTGTTTGACCATCAAGTCGGCCAGCCCCAGTGAGCCTTGCGAGGACAATTCCGAGGTCAACTGCTGGTCATACATATCACGATACATATTGCCGTAGCGGCTGTTGAGCATATTACCTTCGGCAAACACGTCGTTGGCTTTACGCATGCTGCCAAGCACCATGTTCAAAAATATGGCTTCGAACTGCTGTGCCGCAGCGCGCAGCGCCTGTTCTTTATTGTCGCCGAACGCTTCTTTACGCAGCGCGTCCAGCGAGTGGTTGTCCAGCACCGCCCCCGTCGCGCCGGAGGCGCGACCTACGCCCGCCTTTGGCGCAAGTTCAAACAGCCGCGCAGCGTCGGTATTAAATAACGATGAGCTCACCGGAAATCGCTCCTGCTTGCTTCAATGCTTCTAACACCGCAATCATGTCGCCCGGTGCGGCGCCGATTTGGTTTACCGCCCGTACCAGGTCGTTCAATGTGGTGCCGGGTTCGAACACGAACATGCGGGCATCATCCTGCTGCACATCGATGATGCTTTGTGGGGTCACCACGGTTTCGCCGTCGCCGAACGGGTTCGGCTGATCGACCTGGACGTTTTCGGCAATGGTCACCTGCATATTACCGTGGGCGACGGCGGCCGGGCGCAGTTCAACGTTTTGTCCGACCACGACGGTGCCGGTGCGGGCGTTAACAATAATTTTTGCGGCCCCCTGAGCCTGTTCCACTTCGAGGTTTTCTAATGTCGACATGTAGCTGACGCGTTGGCCCAGATCCCGTGGTGCACGAACCCGAATTGAGGTGGCATCCAACGGTTGTGCTGTGCCCTCACCGACCAAACCGTTGATGGTTTCAGCGACGCGTTTGGCGGTGGTGAAATCGGACTGATGCAGGTTAAAAGTAAAGTAGTCGCCGCTGCCAAAAGAAGTGCGGATTTCCCGCTCAACGGTGGCACCGCCGGGGATACGGCCAACGGTCGGGGTATTAATCACAATCCGTGAGCCGTCGTTGCCTTCAGCACCAAGGCCTCCGACAATCAGGTTACCCTGCGCGACCGCATAGACTTCGCCGTTAGCGCCCTTCAAAAAAGTTTGCATCAGGGTGCCGCCGGTCAGGCTGTCGGCGCTGCCCACCGAGGATACCGTGACGTCAATCTTTTGACCCGGCTTCGCGAACGGCGGAATATCGGCGGTGACGGCTACCGCGGCGACGTTGTTGATTTTTGGCCGCTCGCCGGCCGGTACATTGATACCAAAGTTACCGAGCATGGTGCGGAAGGTCTGGTCGGTAAACGGTGTCTGTTCACCGGTACCGGGCAGGCCCACAACCAGGCCGTAGCCAACCAGCTGGTTATCACGAATGCCTTCTACCGAGGCGATGTCTTTAATGCGAGAAGCCTGTGCCGGCAATACCAGGGACACCAGACTCACTGCAATGACGACAAACTTTATGCAACGTAACATCGTTCAGGTCTCCGTTAGAACGGCCAGATGGGGCTGTTAAAGAAGCGCGTTAACCAACCTTGTTCCTGCACGTTGGCAAGCGTGCCGGTACCGCTGTATTCGATCCGCGCGTTGGCTACCCGAGTTGACGGAATGGTGTTGTCGGCGCTGATGTCCTGCGGCCGAATCATGCCGGTCAGGCGGATGTATTCATCGCCGGTGTTAATCCGCATCCACTTTTCGCCACGCACAATCAGGTTGCCGTTAGCCAGGGTTTTTATCACGGTAACGGTGATTTCGCCGTTCAGCTGGTTGCTTTGATCGGCATCGCCTTCACCGCTGAACGAACGGGTGCCGCCAAAACTGGCCGACAGCGGATTGCCGTTGATGCTGACGTCGCGGCCAAACAGCTGCGGCGACGGCAATTCGGTGTTGCTGTCTTTGGTGGTTTCGGTCGATGACGATTTACTGGCGGTGGTGCGTTCCTGCAAGCTAACGGTAATGATATCGCCTAAGCGGCGCGCTTTAATGTCAGAGTACAAGCTGTCAGCGTACTGCGCCTGAAACAAGGAACCGTTCGGTACCACCGGTTGCGCCCGCTCTTCGGGTAACACCGGTGCGTACATCGGATCATCCGGCATTGGCTTGGGTTGGTTCGAGGCACAACCGGCCATCACCAGGCTTGCTAAAATTAACGCTGCAATACGCATAACATCACCTATTCCGTTTATCTTAAAGCTGCTGACTGATGTAACTGAGCATCTGGTCGACGGACGAAATCACTTTCGAGTTCATCTCGTAGCCCCGTTGCGACTCAATCAGGTTAACCAGTTCTTCGGTTACGTTAACGTTCGAACTTTCCAGTGCGCCCTGAATGGTCGTGCCCATGCCATCAACGCCCGGCACTGCCTCTAACGGCGCACCGCTGACTGCGGTTTCTTTATACAGATTCTGGCCGATGGGTTCTAAACCGGCTGGATTGATAAAGCTGGCTAAGTTGATTTGCCCGACAACCGCGTTATCGGCATTGCCCGGCTGTCGCACGGTTACTTCGCCTTCCTGAGAAATGCTGACCGAAATCGCATCTTCTGGGATCTGAATCGCCGGCTCCAGCGGGTAACCGTTACCAGAGGTAACCATCTGACCTTCTTCATTTAATGAAAACTGGCCATTGCGGGTGTAAGAAACCGTGCCGTCAGGCATCAGGATCTGAAAAAAACCTTTACCAGAAACCATCACATCCAGTGAGTTGTCGGTGGTTTGTACGTTACCCTGGGTGTGTGATTTTTGCGTGGCCACCACCTTGGTACCGGCACCAATCATCAAACCGTTTGGCAATTCCACGTCTTGCGCTGATTGGCCACCGGGCTGATTGATGTTTTGATACAGCAGATCTTCGAACACCGCGCGGCTTTTCTTGAAACCCACGGTACTGGCGTTAGCCAGGTTGTTTGAGATAACCGAGATGTCGCGCTGCTGCGCGTCCAGTCCGGTTTTACTGATCCATAATGCTGGGTTCATGGTGTTGCTCCTCTACCGGCCGATTAGCTGATGCGCATCAGCGATTCAGCTCGCTGGGCGTTTTCATCGGCGGTTTTCATCATTTTTACGTTCATTTCGTACTGGCGCTGCAGTGCGATCATTTGGGTCATTTCTTCAACGGCATTGACGTTACTGCCTTCCAGCGCACCAATTGTTAGTTTGACATTACCGTCAGCGATGGCTTGTTGTCCGTCTTTCAGTTCAAACAAACCGTCGTTGGTCTTTTTGATATTGCCGTTGGGTGGGTTAACCAGTTTGATCCGGTCAACCAGCTCCATGGCGTCTTCCGGTGCCCCCTGCGGGCGAATGGATATATTGCCGTTGGCTCCGATGGTGAGGTTATCAACGGGCATCGGAATAAAAATGGGACCACCGTCACCCATAACCGGCTGCCCGCGGTCGTTTTTCAACATGCCGTCGGGGCCGATTTCTAAACTGCCGTTGCGGGTGTAGCGTTCGTTGCCGTTTTCGTCTTGTACGGCAATCCAGCCCTGCCCCTGGATGGCAACATCAAGATTACGGCCGGTGGTTTGCAGTGCACCGCTGGCAAAGTTTTGCCCCGGGCTTTCTGTCATCGAGAACACGCGGGTTGGTAAGCCTTCGCCAAACGCTTGCATGGAGCGTGCTTGTTGTAAGTCGGCTTTAAATCCTGTGGTGTTGGCGTTTGCCAGGTTATTGGCGCGCAAGGCGACGGCGTTCATGTTTTCTTTTGCGCCGCTCATTCCAATCCAAAGCATTTTGTCCATCGCTGACCTCCAGCCAAAAATTTGTCGTCTTGGTCGGATATATGCAGGCATCGTGCCAACATGCGCCTTCGGCGCGGTCGTTTGCCCTACGGGCGGTTGTTTGTGCCTGCGGCACGGCTTTTGGCCACTGCGTGGCGGCTGTTTTCGGCTCCGCCGAATACAGCCCTCGCGCTTTTAGCGCAAGAAATAAAAAAAGGGCTTGCGAATGCAAGCCCCTCATTATGTTTAAACAGCCATCGGCGAGCGAAGCAAGCCGATAAACAGCCGTGCCAAAGGCACAAACAGCCGCGACGAAGTCGCAAAGAGCATCGCGTAGCCGAAGAAAGCATCGGCGCAGCCGAAAGCCCTCGCGCTAAAAGCGCGAGCTACCGGATCTGCAGGATCGTCTGGTTCAGCGTGTTATTCACTTCCAGTGAACGCGAGTTGGCCTGGAAGTTACGTTGGCTTGCAATCAGATCTACTAGCTCTTTGGTCAGGTCAACGTTGGAGTTTTCCAAAGCTGATGATTCGATCGCACCAAACGTACCCGAGTTGGCGGCTCCAGCCAGAGCTTCGCCAGACTCACGAGTTGCTTTCCACGAGGTGTTACCCACCTGACGCAGTCCTTGCTCGTTGGCAAATCGGGTCATCGCAACTTGTCCAAGGTACTGTACTTCGCCATTCGAATAACTAGCCTGGATCAAGCCGTCTTCACCAATGTCCAGATTGGTCAGGCGTCCAACGGTACTACCGTCTTGTTCTAATAAATTCACCTCAAAATCAGAAGCAAACTGTGTAGGCACTGAGTCACCATCTTCATCGTTACGATCACGGAAGAAGATATTCACTTGTTGACCCGGATCTGCACCATTACTTAACACACCGCTTAACGAAAACGTTTGTTCTGCAAAGGTTTGGCCTGTGCCATCGATAGGCCCAACCGGATTACCGGAATCATCGAACTGAATACGGAAGCCCTCTACCGGGTCACCATCTGGGTTGTCAACGCCGCCAGGCAACGCTGTACCGGTATTACCCAAATTTACTGGCTTATTATCTACCGTGGTGTACACATCCCAGGAGTTTTCTGGAATGCCTGGCTGGCTTGAGTCACGCTTAACGTAATAGGTCGTAACAATGTGAGATTCACCCAACGAATCATAAATCGTTGACGATGTAGATGATGTATAAGACGTGGGATCTTCAGGGTTAAATGGGTTACCCGGAACCGGTGGTGTCGCGGTTGGATCGGGCACAGGCACTCCCGGAGCGCGCGAATCCAGGTTAAATGATTGATAAAGGTTATTGGTCGCCGATGGCGCACCGGCTGAATCTGGAATTTGCAAAGGCGTTGCAGTTGCCAAACTCGTTGACTGCAATGCACCTGAGCTGCGATCAACCGGGAAGCCCAGCAAATAGTTGCCCTGATTATCAACAATATAACTCTCATTATTCAGTTTGAAAGCACCAGCACGCGTGTACGTAAAGTCCTGCTGACCTATTTCGCTGGTGGTTGCAAAAAAGCCATTACCGCTGATCGCCATATCCAGCGAGTTGTCGGTAAACTCTAAGGTACCCTGGCTAAACTGCTGGGCTACCGTTGCGGTTAGCGCACCGTCACCCACTTTCGCATTATTAGAGCTAAAAATACTGGACGCGTACACATCCGCGAATTCCGCGCGCGACTGTTTAAAGCCGGTTGTACGCACGTTAGAAATATTGTTTGCGGTGGTATCTAAATCTTTTTGCGCCGCGTTAATACCGCTTAAACCGATATTGAATGACATAAATCACCTCACTGATTAACTGATTTCCGTAACATCTGCAAAATTGATGCCACCTAAGCCTTTAAGATTGAGCACGATGCCGCGCTCACCACCCATACTGACGCTTTGAACCGCGGCCTTCATTTGCAACGGAAGCTCTTCGCTACTATCACCAATGCGTGCATTGGCGGTGAACGTATATTTGCCTTCAGGCAGAGGATTGCCGGCTTCATCCAGGCCATCCCACTGGAAGTCTTTTGTGCCTGCCCCAACATCACCTAAGTTAATGGTACGAACCACAGAGCCCGACTCGTCCTTAACGGAAATGCGCACATTCTGTGCTGACTGCTGACTGGCGATCATTCCCGACGCCGTGCCACCGGCATCCAGGTGTGCTTTATTGGTCGGTACCAAAACACTGCGTCCGACCAACGTTGAGGCCTGCAAGGCCTGGCTAGAATTCATGTTCTGAGTGAATTCGGTAAACTGTTTCGATAACTCCGAAATGCCTTCTGCCATGGTAAAGTTGGTCATCTGCGCAATCATTTGATCGTTGTCCGCAGGTTTTGTAGGATCCTGCATATTCAACTGCTGTGTTAACAGTTGAAAAAAGTCTTCTTGCTCTAAACGCTGTCGTTCGGATGGATCTTCAAACTTAGCTTGCTCGTCTTCCTTCCATCGCATACGGTCAACGTAGGAGTTATTGCTTACACCTTCCATCGGTTATCTCCTGTTAGCCTTGACCGAGGCGCAGTAAACGCTGGGTCATGGTTTTCGCGGTATCCGCTACTTGCACGTTGGTCTGATAGGAACGCGAAGCGGAAATCATGTTGGCCATCTCTTCCATGGTGTTGACGTTTGAGCGGTAAATGTAACCGTTCGCATCGGCCATGGGATGATTGGGCGCGTATTCGATTTGCAGCGGCTTTTGGCTTTCAACAATGCCTTTTACTTTGACACCAGCGGCTTGCCCGGCCTGGGTTTGATTGGTCAGGCTGTCACCACGGTAGTTACCGCCGGCATCCGCCAACGCGGTTGCAAATACCGGGTTGCGGGCGCGATACGTTTCATCCGCGCTGCTGCTCACGGAGTTGGCGTTTGCCAAATTACTGGCGGTGGTATTAAGGCGCACTGACTGCGCACTCATTGCCGAACCGCTGATGTTGAAAATATTAAACAGGCTCATTGTTTAAACCTCTCTTATGCTCCAGAACCACCACCAAGGGCTTTTTTGACAGAGCTGATCCGCCCATCAAGAAAATTCATGGTCATTTCATATTCCAGTGCGTTTTGTGCATACAAGTTTTGTTCCAACTGTACATCAACGGTATTGCCGTCACCGGTATCCGGTTGCGTGGGTACGCGGAATTTTTCTTGTCCGGTGGGTTTGATTTCGACGTTGAAGTGTTTTTCGTGGGTACGCGCTAACTTATAGCTGTCCAAACCCCGCTGTGCTTGTTTCAGCGCTTGCTGGAAATCAAGGCCTTTGGCTTTGTAGCCGGGGGTGTCAGCGTTAGCGATATTGTTGGCAATCATCTCCGCACGCTGAGTGCGTACGCCCAGCGTGTATTGCTGAATGCCCATGAGTTTGTCCATGGAAAGTGCCATTTTTTCGTCTCCCGTTGGTTCGATGTGGGAGAAGATGCAGAGATCGTGCCAACTTGGGCTCGCTTTGCTCGCGGGATAGACCTTCGGTCGGCATAGAGCCTTCGGCTGGTGTAGGCGCTTCGCGCGGTTTGGACTCGCTGCGCTCGTGGTTTAGCTTGCTGCCTTCAGCGCAAGGGTTTAGGAGCTTCGCTCGTTAAATCACGAGCGCAGCGAGTCCAAACCGCGAGCGCAGCGAGCCCAAACCGCGAGCGCAGCGAGCCCAAACCGCGAGCGCAGCGAGCCTGCAGTCAGCGCCTTTTGTAGATAATTCCCGGGTTGCAGCGGATCATTTCAAATTCCTCGGTGAGGCCAGAGATGGACTCAGAAGCGCCGAGGAAAAGATAACCGCCGGGATTAAGCGATTGCCGGAATTGGGCAATAATTTTCCGCTTTACGTCAGCAGAAAAATAAATCAGCACGTTGCGGCAAAAGATGATATCGAATTTACCGAGCAGCGCGTAGCTGTCGAGCAGATTGAGGTGGCGGAACTGGACGAAGCTTTTTACCTCGTCTTTAACCTTCATCGAGCCGGGCTTGCTGCCTTCCGTGAAAAACTTCTTTTGCCGCTCGGCGGATAAGCCGCGGGCTATGGCAAGGCTGTCGTACTCGCCGATGGCGCATTGTTCCAGCACTTTATTGGAAATATCGGTGGCGGTGATGCGGATACCACCTTTTAAGGCGCCGGGGTTTTTGGCTTTGTACTCCAGGTAAGTCATCGCCATTGAATACGGCTCCTGCCCGGATGAACAGGCCGATGACCAAATTTTGACGGGGCCGGAGTTATTCTTAAACTCCGGTAATACCCGGTTGGCCAAAATTTCAAACGGATACGTGTCCCGGAACCAAAGGGTTTCGTTGGTGGTCATGGCATCGATGACGGCGGCGCGCAGTGCCCGCTCGCTGATTTTCATCGATTTTTTAACCAGCTCAGACAACGAGTCAATATTGAACTTCGTCATCAGCGGGCTGAGACGACTTTTAACCAGATACAACTTATTTTCACCCAGTACGATACCGCACTGATGCTCTAAAAACTGTCGAAACTCCTGGTATTCTGCCGGACTGAGTTCTTTATTGATCACGTTTCTCTACTGCATTGTTCTTGTTATTCAACGGCATAGTTGCCGTTACTCAATTTCGATGTCTGCTGTTGCATTAAGCCATTTTTTAACGGCGGTTGCCAGCTCATCAGGATGGAACTTGGCAATAAAATCGTCTGCGCCAACTTTTTTTACCATGGCCTGATTAAAAACACCGCTTAATGATGTGTGCAGAATAACATGAACGCCTGCTAATTTGGGATCCGCTTTGATTTCTGCGGTTAACGTGTAGCCATCCATGACCGGCATTTCCACGTCGGAAACGATGACCGGTACGTGCGGATGCACGTCGCCGTCGACTTCTTTGGCTTTTTCTTTGAGCCAATCGAGAGCCTCTTTACCGTTTTTCTTTATTTCCAACGGTATTTCAAGGGACTGCAAGGCCCGCTTGATTTGTCCGCGGGCTACGGCGGAGTCATCGGTAATGAGAATGGTGAGGTTGTCTTTTGCAACATTGATCGGCTGATTCGCGACTTCCTCACTGATATCGCTGTTAACCGGCGTAATGTCGGCAAGAATACGCTCAACGTCGATGATTTCCACCAGCTCTTTGTCGATTTCGGTGACTGCGGTCAGGTAGGCATCCCGTCCGGTACCGCGCGGCGGCGGCAGGATTTCTTCCCAGTTGATGTTAATGATGCGGTCAACGCCGCCGACCAAGAAGCCCTGCACGGTACGGTTGTACTCGGCAATAATAATGAAGCGGTTGTGAATATCGGTAATTTCCGGACCACCGGTCGCCATGCTTAAATCAATGATTGAAATGGCCTGACCGCGAATGTGAGCGATGCCCCGCACCAGACGATTGCGGTGCGGCATGGCGGTCAACTTGGGGCATGGCAGTACTTCGCGTACTTTAAACACGTTAATGCCAAACCGCTGTTTACCGGAGAGTCTGAACAATAACAGCTCTAACCGGTTTTGGCCGACCATTTGTGTGCGTTGATTCACCGAGTCCAGAATACTGGCCATGTTCGCTCCTTTACTGGCATGCCCTGGGTGACATTCCTGCCTGTTGGCACACTCTTTGCTTCGTTATTAATCGTTCTTTGTGCCGCGACGTCATCGACAAAAAGTTGACGCTTTACACATTCTTCCTTTGTACAGGATGTGTCGGCAGAAAACCATTAAACCTTAGTGGAATTACACTATGATAATACGCAATAGCTTATTAATCAGTTTGTTTTTGATCATAGTTCATTCAAATGCGTTTGCGAATGATCAAGACCAGCCGACGCAGCGCTTTGATCACAAAGCGCTGCAGTCGCTTGCACACGAGTTTGTGCAGGCTCAGGTGATTGAACCGGATAACGGTCGGGTGGATATCGTCGCCAACAATCTGGATCCCCGCATGGTGGCAAAAACCTGCGCTTCACAGCCGCAAGTTAGTTTTGCCTCCAATTCGGGCCTGGACAGCTACACCACCGTCGAGATTCAATGCGCGGCACCGACCGCCTGGCGCACTTATGTGCCAGTGCGAATTTACCGCTATAAGCCGGTGATTACTGCAGCAGTACCAATGTCACCGGGCCATTTGGTTACCCAAGCGGATTTGACCACCACCGAAGTGGACATCAACCGCATTCGCTCGAACGTGTTTACCGACGCTAAAGCCCTGATCGGTGCACGCATTAAAAAGCGCATCCGCTCGGGTCAGCCGATTGAAGCGAGCGATACCTGTCTTGTGTGTTCCGGGGAAAAGGTTACAATAGTGGCGAAAAATAAGTCACTGCGTATTACCGCGACCGGAAAGGCACTGGCCGATGGTCTTAAAGGTGAGTCGGTGACGGTTGAAAACGTACGTTCTAACAAGGCGTTAGAAGCGGTTGTGACCGGTTTAAACGAAGTGACGGTACAACTGTAAACGGCAACAACGAAAGTGCACAAAAAAATTAAAGGTTTCTCGCAAAGAGCCGATAAGGGCACGAGAACTTCTATCTAGCGAGGCGAGATAATATGCCAATTAATATCAACAACAACGGTTTAAAAAACACCAACATCGACACAAAGACTAACCGTCAGGTCGATGCAGGTAGCACCGCGGGTAACAGCCCGGCACCCGCCAAAAGTGGCGGCGGTGACTCGGTGTCACTAACCTCAGAAGCGCAGCAGCTGAGCCGTTTACAAGAAAAAGCAATGGGCAGCAGCGGCATCGATCAAGCCAAAGTTGACCGTATCAAAGCGCAAATTGAAAGCGGCTCGTACAAAGTCGATGTTGAGCGGTTAGCGTCGAAACTGGCCGAATTTGAAGGCGACCTGTTCGGTGGCCAGACCAACGGCGACGAATAATCGAGGCCGACGGAGTATCAATGTCAGCGACTGCAACACCGGTACCCGAGCTTCTACAACAACTGGCTGACTCGCTAGATGCCCTTGCTGTGTCACAACAGCAGGAATTACAAGCCATTGTAGAACGCCAACACGCCCGCGTTGCGGAGCTGGCAGAGCAGAAAGCTCAGCAGTTGGCTGAAGTCAGCGAACTGGATGCGGCATTACGCGAGCACCCTGAATCCAATCTGTTGCAGGACGACGAGCAACTCGCTGCACAGGTGGCCGATATTAAACAGCAGTTAGCTGCAGTAAAACATCAAAGTGCGGTTAACGAACGGGTAGTCCAGTCCACCCTTAACAGCATTGAACAGCTAAAACAGACCATCCTTTCCAGTGCCAGAAAGGACAGCCTGACCTATAACGCTAAGGGTAAAATCCGCTAGCATTTAAAGGTAACCGGGCGCTGCAAAAACGGATTTTGCCGTTGCCACAACACCTCTTTCATCTCCTGCTCGGTTTTCAGCCCTTTATCCACACTGCCGTCTTCATGCACCAGCGTAAAGGGTTTATTAAACGGCCGGTTACGCACACAGTCGTACAAATCTTTCATCAGAAAACAGGTGGTTTCCGTAGCGGTTTTCTGGCTCGTTACTGATGTTGTAGTCGGCATAGCTCACCTCTTGGGTTGAGTCGATAAACGTCAATCCATTGATTTTGATACAGTTGATTAAAGTCACCAGCTTGCGCCAGCGCTTTATGAATAAGGCTTTCAGACGCTTCAATAATGACGCTCAGACGCACCGGTTTGTGCACGTAATCGCTGCCGTCGTGCACCGATTGCCACGCCAACCCCAGGCGAAGATCACCACCGTTGCCTTCGAACACGCCAATGTCATTGGCCACCCGGTTGTGCAACAGCTTGTTGCCGCTGCCCATGCGCTGCGGATCGGTGACGGCGGTGTAGTATTGCCAGTTAATCCAGTTAGCAACCAGTCCCGGTGCGGACAGCAGCGCCGTCAGCAGCGAACCATCGGCGTCTAATGCTTCATCGTAGTCGTGCAGAAAGCTGCGCCCCTGTACCGCGTCGTCGGCTAAGCGCCCGGCGTTGCCGAAAAACAGCGCTTGGTTACCGGCCAGCCCCCACTCGGGCCTCAATTCCGCCCAGTGATTGGCTCGCGTAGACCGGTTCGGTTGCTGTTGCTGTAACTGTGCCGATGCGCTGGCAAAGGTTTGTTTGACCTGCGCCGGAACATCTTCGGACAACCAGACGATGTCGTCGGTGACGGTTTCGTGCAGCGCGGCGTAAAATTGCGTCGCCTGCGGAATGGCGAAGCCATGCTCACTCAGGCGCTGGCGGATAGCCGACTGATTCAGTAAGTGGCACAACACCCGGGCACTCAGTGCGCCGGTCTGACCGCCGCAGGCACCGCAGTTCATTCCGGCCCGTTGCGCGTTGTTGCTGTGTTTAGCGCCGTGACCGACCAGCACAACGTGCTCGGCAAACTGCGTAAACTGCATGCCGGTCAGCGCCTGTGCGCATAGCTCGGCCAGTTGCTCGCAGGTAACGGCGCGGCCGTTGTGATAAATCTCCGCATCGGCATCAAACTGAGCGGTATCGAGCGAGCCCTTAATGCCTTTTAACAGCTCGCCGAGTTTGGCCAGCCCCAGCGCCTCTACGCCGGTAAACATAGAAGCCGGACTGTTAAACGAGCGCGACAGCAAATCTTTAAAGGATTTATCCGGGCTTTGCTGACGGACAAAAAAGCTTGGCTGTAACAACCCCGGTACGTGCGGTATTTGCTGGTCGCCCTGTTCACGTCCCAACGGCACCCCGAAAAAACCGGCAAAGCCTTTGCTGTTGACCGTCATTCCGTGCTCACGACCGGCCTGTGCCAATGCCCGGCGATAACGATCCGAACGCACATCGATACAGAACACAGCCTGCAACTGTGGCGAATCATTACGGTCGGCGTCTGCCGCCGGCTTAAATTTAAGCGCACTGAGCTGTGACCGCTCGTAGGCGCGTTGCCACTGCCACAGGCTTTGTTGCTGGGCAATGATGGCGGCAACGGCGTCATTACTGTCACGCAGTTGCTGTTCAAAGTCTTGTTTAATGGGTTCAAACACCGCCTGATTGGTGCGATCCGCCAGTTGCCACAGCAGATAATCCCAGGCCATGCGGATGGCCAGCAGTTCCAGTAGCCACTGGCTGCCGTGCTGACGATCCTGATAACTGAGTGCCGAAGCCCAGCCCAGCACGTCAATGATCAGCGCCTGGCAATAGTGTTCAGCGGCAGCGCTCGGTGCGCTACCAAACCAGAGCTGCTCACAGGCTTCAAATAAGGCGTCGGGACTGTCCGGTAGCTCGGCAAACAATTCGTTCAGGTCTGCTTCGTCCATCAGGGTTTCAATACCGCGGTCGGCACGTGAAATGGTCAGCCAATGCTGGTACAGCGAACTGTCCTTACCCTGCCCCTGAAAGCGCCGGGGAAACTGCATAAACAGCCCGCAACTTTGGCTGATCTGAAACACCACTTCATCGTGCCAGAGCATTTTGCGACGGCGCTGCTGATAACGGTCCACCAAATGGCTGATGTTCTGCCAGCGCGGCGTGTCAGACAACTGAGTTAGCTGACGACGCATGTCATCCGTCACCAGTGCCGGTTCGATAGCACCCTGCTCATAGTGTTGCTGGTAGAACTCCGGTGACATGGTCAGCGCGACGTTGCCGCAGTAGCGCCACTGCGCAGCAACTTCCGTTAATGGCTGCTGACGGTATTCCCACAGCGGATTAACCGCCACCCATTGTGGCAACGGCCACTGCGGTGCCACGCGGGCGACCGCCAACTGGGCCTGGTTAGCGAGTTTGCTCATACAACTTTCCTTTTACCGCGACGTTATTGCGAGACTGGTAATAGTGGATCGGATGGCTTGGCCACAGCCACAGCACAAATCGGGTCAGCCACTCGTCCAGATACAAACCGGCGTTGAGGCTGATAAACCAACGTTGGCTGATCGCGTACTGCGGGGTGTGATGGATTAACCAGTAACTGATGGCAAACAGATTAACGATACCGGCAACGGCAAGCTCCAGAGCCAGGTCAATGCTGCGGTTGTCCATCACATTACCGGCGGCCCAAACCAACAGCGCGTAGGCACTGAGCAGCGCCAGTGACAACAACAGACGCCATCCCCAGCGATTGAGGTTCATCCATATGGTTGCCAACACCATCGCCAGCAGTGCCGACGGCAGCCACTTTGGCGAGCCGGTCAGCAACAGCGCGGCGCCGAGACACGCCAGTTGAAAGCCGAAAAATACCACCACCACCCGCGGCAGCGAGCGCGCTTCGGATTGTTTGACATAAGCGACTTCGCTGACTGACAGGAACGCATGGGCTTTGTATACCGAGTGGGCAACCAGGTGCAGCAGCGCCAGGTCATAGTAGCCCAGGCCTATTTCCAGCAACATCAGACCCATCTGGGCGCTGGTCGACCAGGCCAGACGTACTTTGATGCTGATGCGGGTGGCCATGATCAATGCCGCCAGACAGCACGACACCACCGCAACCAGACACAACAGCCAGATGGCCGGGGTGGAAACACTCCAGACCGGGGTGGTGACCAACAGCAGCAGTCCACCCAAATTGATGATTCCGGCGTGCAGCAGTGCCGACACCGGCGTGGGGGCTTCCACCACCTGGATCAGCCAGCCGTGCAACGGCAGTTGCGCGCACTTGATTAACGCCGCCATCACCAGTGCGATCGCCGCGGCATGCTGCAGCAGACCGACCGGCTGCTGCGAAATGCTCGCCAGCGCGGCGTCGAGATAGCCGGTGCCGGTTTGCCAGTACACCAACACGAGAGCGATGCCTAAAAAGGTTTCTGAGCAACGCGCCAAAATGAATTTCTTGTGCGCGGCCAGTACGGCACGATCGCGTTCCGGATAAAACATCAGCAATTGATGCAGCAGTAAGCTGATGGACGCCCAGGCGGCAAAGAACAGCAACATGTGGTTGCTTAGAATCAATACCACCACCGCGGTCAGACACAAGGTCATATAACGCATAAACACACGCCGGCGTGGGTCGAGACGGAAGTTACGCCACGAGTAACGCAGCACCACCATTGCCAGAACTCCCACCAGTATCAGCAACACGGGTCGTATGCCGGAGATTGTCAGCCAGTCGAACATAGTACTTCCTGTTGAATTGGATTGTGCTAAGTTTGGCGCTGGTGCTAAATTAAGTAAAATAGATATAAAATATCGTTTTGTTCTTTTTTATAGAACAGTGAGTGAGCCCGGATGAATTACAAACACCTTTATTACTTTTGGCACGTGGCCGCCAGCGGTCATCTGACCCAGACCGCACAAAAGCTGCACGTGTCGCAGTCGGCGTTATCGTCACAAATTAAACAGCTGGAAGACTGGTTTGGCATGGCGTTGTTTGAACGCCGTGGCCGCCAGTTGGTGTTAACTCAGGCCGGCCATATTGCCAAGCAGCACGCCGACCGGATCTTCGCCGAAGGCGAGAGCTTAGTGAAACAGCTCAAAGAAGGTGCCTCTGATCAGCCGGCGATCATCCGTATTGGCCATGCCTCGACCATGTCGCGTAACTTTGTTGAAGCTTTTATTAATGATCTGGTTAGCCAAAAAGAGGTGCACTATCGGCTGCATTCGATGACCCCGGATCAGTTATTTAATGAACTGGCCAATCACCAAATTGACATCGCGTTGGCCAACACCAATGTGCGAGGCAGTGACAAACAACTGTGGCAGAGTCGTTTGCTGGCACGTCAGCCGGTGTCGCTGATTGGGCCGCCGGGACGGGCGATAACCGAACTCAATTCACCGGCGCTGGTCAAGCAGCATTGGGTTTTACCGCCGGAAAACCTGTCGTTGCGACTGGCCTTTGACATGCTCAGCGCGGAATACAATTGGCAGCCGATTGTGCTGGCCGAAGCCGACGATATGGCCATGTTGCGATTGCTGACCCGCGATACCGGCGCGCTGGCGGTGATTCCGGACGTGGTGGTAAGGGATGAGCTTAACAGTGGCCAGCTAAGTCGTTATCTGCAGTTGCCGAATGTCTACGAGCAATTCTATGCCATCACCCTGAAACGGCCGTTTCAACACCCGATGGTGGTTCAATTGTTACATCAGTTCAGCCTTTAAAAGGTTAAAGATTTGCGCGCTGTGGCCGTTAAACAAAGTATCAAACGAGGTATCGGCATAATCCATTATGAGGTTGTCATGAAACACTTAGCGGTCACCTTTGCACTTGCGTCTGCTTTACTGCTGTCGGGCTGCAGCGCCTATTATAATCTGGCGTATGATCAGCAACACGTTGAGTGGGAAACCGAAACGCCGGATCAATTTCCGGTGTTAACGGCGGTTGGTTATGCGCCGATTGCCGAACAACCGGGGGATAGCCAGCAACATAAAGACTTGGCCGCGATGCGTGCGTCCAAACTGGCGGCTTATCGGGAACTGGCAGAACAGGTTTATGGGCAACGCATTGCCGGCGGCAGCTCGGTACAAAACTGGGCGCTGACCAACGACACGTTTCAGTCATCGGTTGATGGCGTGATTCGCGGTGCCGAAGTCGTTCGCACCTACACCGTGGGCGAATACTACGCCACCGAGCTGCGCTTAGATTTCGAAAAAGTCCATCGCATCTACCAAAGCACCAATCGCCAGCAGAAAATTAAGCGCGTTGTGTACTATTAACACAGTGTCATGAATCCGACTGGAATGGTACTTGCATAATCGCCTAAACACGTAAACGCCAAGCAGGTAATGCATGAACTGGAAATTCATTCTTTTTTCACTGGTACTGTTGGTAGCCGTCAGCGCCGACGCCCGTGTGGTGGAAGCCCAGGGCAGCGCGCGCATTGTTAACGGTGACACCGATGCCGCCCGCGAACGCGCCATTGAAAACGCGCTGCAACAAGCGCTGTTGATAACCGGCAGTTCGATTTCCAGTGTCCAGTCCATTGTTGATGGCGTACTCAGTACCAATCAAACCCAGGTGTCCGCAACCGGTGACGTCGAAAACGTTAATATTCTTCGCGAAGAGGTTCGCAATGGTCGGGTCATTGTTTTGTTACAAGCTGAAATTTGGAATCGCGAAAACACCTGTCGCGGCGATAAATATAAGATTGCTCTGACCGTAGTTCCGTTCGAACTCAGTAATCGTGAACACGGTGCTTTTGGACAGATCTGGGAGTTGGGGAAAGTCAGCGCCGAGCGACTGACCCGGGAAATTTCCAGACGCAGCGATCGCATTTATGTCAGCCATACCTTGTCACGGAATACCGGCTTAACCAACGCTCTGCGCCAGCTTAACCTGGAGCATTTAGGGGCGATGGCACGCGAGGTTGGCAAGGCGAACGACAGTCAATATGTGGTGTTCGGACTGTTTGATGATTTATCCATCATTGAACAGCAGCGCGGCTGGGGTCTGCTTGACTCCAATTACCGACGTAACTACGCACTGACCTTGTATTTGCTTAACGCCAGCAGCGGCGAACTGCTTACCCGTGCGCGGGTCAGCGACGTCGAAAGCTGGAATTATCAGCGTAATGAAACCGTTGATGTTGCCGCCAGCGAATTCTGGGATCGCCCGTTTGGCGCTGCGCTCATGACCGGCATCGAAGATCTCGCCGCTGGCGTTCGTGACCAGTTACGTTGCAAACCGACTCGTGGTCGGGTGGTATGGCAACAGGATAACCAGGTGCAATTTAACTTAGGCTCACACCACGGCGTTCGCGTCGGCGATCAGCTAAAAATTATTCACCCGTCTAACTTTGTCGACAATGAAGGGATTTATCGGCAGAAATGGCAGGTCAGTGAGTTTACCGTAGAAGTCACCCAGGTTCAGCACAACACCGCGGTGGCCGAGCTGTCCGGCCCGGGCATTCTTACCAATGTCCAGGTCAACGATTGGGTTATACCGGCGGAATAATCGATAACTGGCGTTCCCGGCAGGAGTCGAACCTGCGACCTGCCGCTTAGGAGGCGGCTGCTCTATCCTACTGAGCTACGGGAACTTGCCGGCGCCGATTATGCCAAAAAGCCACGGTCTTGGGCAAGCTCGCGCCGCTCAATGTTATCCTTTCAACGCGGCTCTTACGGATTGACGGATGGTTTCATCATCCCAGGGCTTGGTCAAAAAGCGAAATACCTCACCCTCGTTCAGCGCCCGCGCCAGTGCCTCTTCGTCCTGATAAGCGGTCAACACAATACGTTGTGTGTTTGGATACATGGAACGAACATGGGTCAAAAACTCGACACCCTGCATCTGCGGCATACGATGGTCGGAAATAACCACGCCCACGTTATGCTGGGCCAATAAATCAAACGCCTCATTGACCGAGTTTGCGGTCAAAATATGATAGCCATCTCGCATCAGTAAGCGCCGCAACGACTTATTCACGTTTTCCTCGTCGTCAACAATCATGACGGTCGCTTCTGAACTCGGCTCGTCGGTACTGATGGATGCCTGATACTGACTCAAAAACTTGTCCAGTTGCGGTTTAGGCATTGGCTTAGCCATCAAAAAGCCCTGCATGGCATCACAACCGCTGCGCCGCAAGTAATCCCGCTGGGCGGTGGTTTCCACACCTTCCGCCATCACCGCCAGTTGCAGGTGATGAGCCATTGAAATGATGCCTTCGGTAATGGCCGCGTCACGGCTGTCGTGAGTGAGTTCAGTGATAAAACTGCGATCGATCTTAACCCAGCTTACCGGCAGGTCTTTGAGGTAACTCAGGCTGGAGTATCCGGTACCAAAGTCGTCCAGCGCCAGTTTGACACCAAGCTGATTCAATTTCGCCAATTTCTCGCTGATCAGCTGTGGATATTCAACCAACACCGACTCCGTCATTTCGAGCACAAGGTGGCGCGCATCAAGGCCACTTTCACGCAATGCCTGTGCCACTTCGTCGACGAATTCATGGCGCAGTAGCTGGATTGCCGAGATATTAACCGATACCGTTGCCTTGCTTGGCATCTGTTCCTTTAATTGCATGAAATCCTTGCAGGCACGCCGCAGGATCCAACGCCCCAGACGCACAATTTCGCCGGTGTTTTCGGCAATCTGGATAAACTCGGCCGGCGAAATCATACCCATGGTGGGATGATTCCAGCGCACCAGTGATTCGACCCCGACCAGGTCATTATTATGCAGATCAAACTGCGGCTGATAGTGCAGTTCAAACTGCTTTTGCTCAATGCCGGACTGCAGTGCATTGCGAATTTTTAGCGATTTTACCGTGCGGGTATCCAGTGATTGGTCAAACCATTGGTACTGATTACGACCCCGGCGCTTGGCCTCGAACATGGCCATATCGGCCTGGCGGATTAACTGCAGCGGATCTTCATCATAAAGCTCGGTGGTGGCGATACCGGCACTGGCGCTGATGTGTAGCTCGTTGCTGTCGAGTTCGAATGGCTCCGCTACCGACTGCAACATGCGCTCAGTCACCGCCGCGGCGTCACCGATATGCGACAGATCCGGCAATACCAATACAAACTCATCCCCGCCGAGACGGGCCAGCGTATCGCTCGGCCGAATGTAGGACCGCAGCCGCTCAACCACTTGCTTTAGCAGGCGATCGCCGAGTTCGTGCCCGAGCGTGTCGTTGATCGGTTTAAAGCCATCCAAATCAAAAAATACAACGGCCAATACCCCTTTATTACGTTGTCCGAACGAAAACGCCTGTTTCAGACGATCTTCCAGCAAACCGCGATTCGGCAGGCCGGTCAGACTGTCATAATTGACCAGATCCGACAGTTGCTGTTGTAGCCCCTGCACGGCAGAAACATCTTCTAAATGCACCATCCGTACGGTATTGCCATGCCAGACGGTGGGAACGTTAAAATGTCGTACCGGCAATTGCTTGCCATTGGGTAATTCCAGCTGTCCGGTGTTACCCAGTAACGCGTCTTCAGTTAACTGCAGTGGCAGAATTTTGTCGCACAGTTCGCTGTCGGTTTGCTGCAGCAGTTTCTCAGCCGCCGGGTTTGCATACAGAATGCGTCGTTCCAGCGTCACCAGTAAGGCAGCTGTCGGCATATCTTCGAGTAACTGCAGTAGCAAGGTATCAGAAGTCATTTTTTGTCCCGTCGTTGGCCTGCTGCAGCAGGACCTTTACCACACAGCCCTGTTCTGCAGCGGTCTCTATCATCAGTTTTCCGTGATGTATGTCAACTATTTTTTCTGCCAGAGCCAGCCCCATGCCACTGCCTGGGATGCCCTCGGCATCGGCTTCATCACCGCGGTTAAAGGGTCTTAACATCCTTTTTAATTGCTGATTTTTCATGCCCCTGCCGTTATCGGCAAAGCACCAGGCAACTTTACCGTTGCCGACAGACTGGGTGTAGACAGTGATTTTTAGTCGCCGCGTCGGCGATCTAAATTTGATCGCGTTACTGATGAGTTGTTTGGCCAGCTCATACAACAACCCGGCATCTCCCGTCGCGCTCTCGGCAACCTGTATATCCAGATTTGCCCGCAAATGCTGCAGCCGCTCATGGTATTCCAGCGCCACCTGATGCGTGATTTCACTTAAGTCACAACGCCGGCATTGCGGTTGATGACTGTCTAACAACGCATAAGCCTGGGTTTCCTGCAGCAAGCGCTGCCAGTGGCGAATACTGCTTTGCGTTTGTTGCAGTAGAGTGGTCGTCTGCGGCTCCAGCTCGACATTGCTGTCGAATTGTTGCAGTTGTGTCAGCACCACCTGAACCGGTTCCTGTAAATGCTGATCAATAATGTAAGCGAGACTGTCGCGGGACCTTAATGCGCGGTCACGTTCCGCTTCGATCTGTGCATACTCTGTATGATCGTTCACGATCATCAACCAATGACCGTTGTAGCGTTTGATCAACAGCTCTACCGGTAATTTCACGCCGTCGCTTAACCAACTGCCGTGCCAGCGCATCGGCTTACGATCGGAGGGTTGTTGCTGCACTAGTTGCTGGCGTAAGACGCCCCAGTCGGCATCACTCAACCAGCAGTCGATACTGCGGCCGGGCAGACGACTGTTCTGCGCCGCAATCCAGCGCTCCGCCAGCGCATTGCTGTTAACGATTTTTCCATCGCTCTGCACCACCAACGCCGCCAATGGCAAACTCATTAGACGATCATTCATCGCCACATCAGTGGCCCGACGCGAGTGCAGCAGCGTGACATAAGCCAACAACAGTTGTCGCATGATTTCAATCAGGCTAAGGCCGGCAAACGCCATCACCAGAAACAGTCCGGGCAACGAGTCGTATAAGCCGTCACTCCCCTGCAACGGTTGGTTCACCACGTGTAGCCAGATAAACGCCAGTAATAACGCCAGCGTCAGGTAAGCCCATAACCAGATGTTATCCTGCTGATCCCTGTAGCCGCTGTTCAGGGAAGGCAGCAACCAAAACCCCAGTGCCAGTTGTAGCGCAATAACGGCGCGGTAAATCAGCAAATCTGAGCTTAATCCCTGGTACAAAAACGCAGCGCATGCAACCGCACTGATTAGCGCCAGACCGCGCCAGTACCAGCGTCGCATCGCCGTTAATCGTATCCGCAACCGTGAACTGAGCAGCAGCGCCCATCCCAATACCGCCAGCAGCAGCGTTAGCAAACCGTCAGTCAGGGATAAGCGGCTGGATACACTGAACAAGTTCAGGGTCAGCCCAAAACTTAACAAGCCGCCCCAGATCGAGCAGAGACAGGTTAGTGCAAACCAGTAACCGCGTGCGACGATGTTTATGCCGTTATTCGAGTTGTTTGCCATGATTACACTCCTGTGCCAACGGGAACCACACGCCAATGCATGTTCCCTTACCGACGTCACTGTCGATGGTTAATTTACCCAAGTGTCTGCGTACGATGTTATAAACCAGTGCCAGACCGAGACCCGTGCCCTCGCCTTCGGGCTTGGTGGTATAAAAGGGTTCCAGCGCGCGCTTACGGGTTTCTTCACTCATGCCCTCGCCATTATCGGCTACTTCGATGTAAACGCATTGCTCGACGACACCGGTACGGATCGTGATCTGCCCAAATCGGTTGATTGCTTGCAGCGCATTCACCAGCAGGTTCATCATCACCTGATTAAACTGAGCCGGGTCGCAGGCAATATTAAGCGGACTGCCATTAAAGTCGCGTTGGATGCGGGCTTTGTTTTTAATCTCGTTATGCAGCACCCGCAAGGTGGTATTAATCTGCTCGTGCACATTGCATTGTTCGACGTTACCGGGCGCCCGCGCGAACTGCGTCAGCGCTGAGGTGATTGAGGTGATGTGCGCGACGCCCTGCTGACTTTCCTGCAACAAATCCAGTAAATCGGCCGCAATAAACTCGAAGTTTTCCTGTTGCAGTCGTTGCTTTAACAGACCCTCAGCGTTATCCGTTAGTACCTTGAGCAGTTTTTCCACATAATGACTGAGGCTGTTCAAGTTGGACTGTATGTAACCGACCGGGTTGTTGATTTCGTGGGCAATACCCGCGGACAGTTGCCCGAGCGCCGCCAGCTTCTCCGTTTGTAGCAGTTCATAATTGGTGTTTTCGAGCTTTTCCAGCAGCGCTTTTTGCTTGTTACGTTCATTCCGTAAGTGCTGCTCCCGTCGGCTCAGTTCCCGATTCAGGCTTTCGGTGTATTTGCGTTCCTGGATCAATTGCTGTTGCAGCGCCAGATGTTGATCGGCCTGCATCAGTATCAGTAGTGCGGTGTCGTTATCCTGCGGGTGTGCTGACACAATAAACGGCCAACAGCCTTGAGCTGTGTTCAAGTATAAGGTTTGTTGTTCGCAGTTCTGGCGCTGACGTAGCTTGATGTCGATGGCGGATAAGTAGTAAAGACGCGAGGCCGCGGTTAGAACATTGTCCAGACTGGTATTGATGAGTTGCTCTGGTGTACGTTTCAGCAACGCCGCAAACTCGGGACTCAGCTCGTGCATAATGCGCCCGTCCAGCGCTATCCGCACGGCCAAACCAGGCCAGTCGGTCAAGTAATCGGTCATAAGGGCACGGTAGCCTGGTTGAGCACTCGTTCGATTTGCGCAATCACCTGGGCCGGTGCGCTGACATGCGGGTAATGTCCCCTGGCATCTATCACCGCCAGCTCGGCCTTAGGCAACTGAGCCACGGTGTACTCCGCCACCCGTTGCGGTACCACGATGTCTTTATTGGCCTGAACCACGGTTACCGGGCAATCAACCTGCGCCAGTTCGGCGCGCACATCGGAATAAAAGGTCGCCCGCGCAAACGCTCGTGCTATGCGCTGTTCACCGGCGCTAAACTGACGCGTCAGCTGTTCGGTCAGATCACGGCGTTCCGGGTTTTCCATCACTTGCGGTGCTAAACCCTGCGCCCAGGCAAAAAAGTTTTGTTCCATCATGACCATCAGTTGATCAACGTCTTCGCGGTCGAAGCCGCTTTGATAATGCGGTTTATCGTGAAGATAACGTGGTGACGGGTTAAGCATGACGATGTGCTTAAGCCGTTGCCGAATGGCCGGATAGGCAAGGGTTGCGATACTGCCGCTGACCGAGTGGGCAACCAGGATCAAGTGCTCGGACTCGAGACTGTTAACGACGTCGATTAAATCCTGCGCATAGCCGCTGAGCGACTGATAACGCTGTTCATCGTATTGGCTCAGGTCAGAATCACCGCTGCCGACGTAATCAAAGGTCACCACCGTAGCGCGGTCATGAAATGCAGGCGCAACCTGATGCCAGATGCTCTGATCGCAGCCAAAGCCGTGCGCAAACAGCAGCGTCGGCGACCCGGTTCCGATGACTTTTACGTTATTCCTTAACCGTACCGCTTTATCTTCCATGCTAAATGACTCATATTGTTAACATTTCGTTTACGAGTCTTACCATAAAGCATAAAAAATAGAAAGTCCGACCAGCCTATTTATACGGGGTGCGGCAACGCCATTATTTAAAAGGAATCCGTAAAAGCCCCCACAAACGCGTGGTCAAGTTACCGTCCCGATAGTGTTCGAGGCCGATGTCGATGTGGTCAGAACCGGCGCTGGGCTGGTCGGTATAGCTGTTAAACAGGTGATCCCACCAGCTCACGCTAAAGCCATAATTGGAGTTGGTTTCCTGCTTTACGCTGCTGTGGTGGATGCGATGCAATTCCTGCGTAATTAAGACTTTTCTTACCCGCGCTTCCCATTTCGGTGGCAACGCCACATTGCCGTGGTTAAACAGGGAACAGGCATTCAGCACCACTTCGAATACGATAATGGCCAATATCGGCGCGCCGAGGGCAACGGCAACCGCCGCTTTGATGCCGAGACTGAGGAGGATCTCAAGCGGATGAAAACGTAGGCCGGTGGTGACGTCAAAGTCAGGATCGGCGTGATGCACCCGGTGCAAACGCCATAAAATGGGAATGCGGTGAAAAGCGCGGTGTTGCCAGTAAATGGCGATATCGAAAAGCAAGAAGCTGAGTACTACTTCCAGCCAGAGCGGCCAGCTAACGACGTTAAACAAGCCCACGCCCTGCTGTTGCGCCCATACCGCCGCGCCGACGACCCCTGCGGGTACCGCCAGACGCGCGATCAGTGTATCAATGGCAACAATGCCGAGGTTCGCCGGCCAGCGCTGCCAACGGGTATAGCGCGACTGTCGCTTCGGCCGCCACAACTCCCAGCCGATCATCAACGCCAGCACCGCCACAAAAATTGTCAGTCGAACTATCGTTTCCATTAACCCCTTAACCCTTTAACTCTTTAACCGCAGAGAGCACAGAGAGCGCGGAGGTTTTTTAGTGTAAAACCACCAGCCCCTCTCATGATATCAACCGCGGTGGTGACAACAGGCACACAGCATCAACCCAACAAAAAAACCAACCCATTGGGTTTTCCATTAAAACGTTTTTCTCCGTGTACTCCGCGCCCTCTGCGGTGAAAAACCTCTGAAGCTTAGTGTTTATCCGTCATTTTCAATGTTCGGTAGCCGCTCCACAAGCGTGTGATGGCGGTTATCCAGCAAGCCGCGGCAAACACGTAGGCAAGCGTTGCGAAGTGCTGCGGCCATACACAAAAGGCAATGAAGGCGACAATGGTTTCAAAGCCTTCGGTTAATCCGCCCATATAATGCAGTGACTTGTTTGGGTAGCTGACATTATCAATGCCGCGCTTGGCGGCGACACCGGCAAACGCCAGAAAGGTCGACCCGGTACCGGTAAAGGTTAGCATCAGCACCCCGGCAGCGATGGCATTTTGCGATACGTCCGCGATTAAAAAGCCCAGTACCACAGCGTTGTAAAAAATAAAATCCAGCACGATGTCCAGATAGCCACCGGCATCGGTGAGTCTTGTCTGTCGTGCCACCGCACCATCCAACCCATCGGCGAGCCGGTTCAGCAGAATTAACAACAGCGCCAGCGTGTAGTACTCCCAGGCCAGTGCCGGCAACGCCAGCAAACCGACAAAAAATCCGCCCAGGGTGACCTGATCAGCATTGATGTTACGGCGGATAAGCCAGCCGGCGGGCGCATGCAGCAACTGCCTCGTTACCGGTGTCAGCAGCGGATCAATCATTGTGTTTCCCCAGTTCAAGCAACGGGCCGTCACCGTGATCGGCCGGGTCGTGTGTGACTAATACCGCAGCGATATTACGGGCCTTTATTTGCGCAAAGGTCCAGTCACGAATTTGTTGACGCAGTTGGGTATCCAGCGCCGAAAAAGGTTCATCCAGCAAAATCGCACGCGGCTCGGCCAGTAACGAGCGCACCAGCGCGATGCGCGCCTGTTCTCCACCGCTGAGCTCGGCTGGCATCGCCTCAGCTTTGCTCTGCAGCCCGACCGCATCGAGCGCGTGTGCGGCGCGCTGCAGTTGCTCACTGCGGCTTGCGCGTGGGAGCGCAAACATCAGGTTTTGCAGCACGCTAAGGTGCGGAAATAAGTCGCCCTTTTGATACATGAGTCCGATACGTCGCCGCTCAATGGGATACTCATCAATACGTTGTTGGCCCAGCCAAAGTTCGCCGTTGGCGTCGAAATCGGTTAACGGTTCGCCCAATATCCAGCGCAACACGGTGCTTTTACCACTGCCGCTGGGGCCGATGAGCGTGGCGATTTCGCCGGGCTCAACGTCGAGCCGGTCAATGCTGACCAACGGTTGCTGGCGACGAGTAATCATCAGCGAACGTATTCGTAAGGCATCAGTAACTGACATCGGTACCTCGTTGTCGGGTTTGCATGAACATCACCAGCGATAACACCAGCAGCGGCAACAGCGCCTGCATCAGCGCGTACAACGAAGCCAGCCGCCAGTCGCCGCCGGACGCAATGCTGACCGCTTCGGTGGTTAAGGTTGGCACGGTGCCGCCGGCCAGCCACAGTGTCGGCAGGTATTGCGCAATACTCACCGAAAAGGCGATGGCAAACGCGGTTAATAACGGTCCTCGCATCATCCCGGGCACCAGTGTAAACCAGGCTCGGCGGTAGCTGTAGCCTAAACTTTGTGCCTGATAAAGCCAGCGTTGACTCAGATTGACCCAAGCGCCGTGCAGAATCAGATAGGCGAAAGGGAAGCCAAACGCGACATGCGCCCACAGCAACAGCGGACCCTCCGAGCCCTGCCCCAGCAGGCGTTGCCAGCCCAGCACCAGTACCAGTTGTGGTAACAGCAACAGCAGTAGCGGTACGACGTTGAGCTGCCGTTGTCCGCGTTGCCGCTGATGCTCAAGTACCGCAACCGCAGCGGCAACGGATAACAGCCCGGTCAGCAACGCCAGCCAGAATGTGTCCCACAGTAACGGCGCCAGATAGGGCCATTCTGTCAGCCAACGTTGCGGTTGCCATTGTTGCGGCAACAGCGCCGGATAGAACCAACTGCCGGCCAGGCTATGCAGCAACAGTGCCAGTACCACCAATAACGACACTATCACCAGCGTCGGAGTGATCAGGCGACCACCGCCGGCCTGTAGCCGGCGCCAGCGCGAAGCCGTGGTTTTCACCAGACCTTGCCGGGCGCGCTCCGCCAGTCGCTGATAGCCGTTTACCGTAACCGTCGCCGCCAGCAGCAACACCGCACCGGCCAGGATCAATAGCCATACGCCGATGGCCGCCGCTTCCGTATTCGCCCATTGGTAATGTTGTTCAAACGCAACCACCGCGAGTAAGCCCGGCGCGTTAGGCCCCAGCAACAAAGGGATATCAACCACCGAAACGGTATAAATAATGATCGCCGCCAGCGGCAGCTTTAGCCGTTGCAACAGCTCAGGAACAATCAGCCACCACCAGGCTCGGGTTGCCGACCAGCCCAGACTCTGAGCCTGCAGCAACCAGCGTTGTAGCGGCAACTGTTTAAGCTCGGTGGCGATCATCAAGAGCAGAAAGGGCAGTTCTTTCAGCACCAGCACGACGGTTAGCGTGAGCAGTGACTTTTCCGGCAAGGGCCAGCCGTTTGCCGGCACCGGTAGCCAACCAGTCAGGGCATCAATAACACGCACCAGGTAGCCACTGGGACTGAACAAAAACATCACACCAACCGCGAAAGCAACATGCGGAGTCGCCAGTAACACACTCAGTGCACTGAACCATCGGCTTGTTGCCAACGTCCGCGCCGCCGACAGGCTCAGCCAGGTCACCACCAAGGTACTCAGTAACGTCACCAACAACGTTTGCATCAGCGCGTTCAGCCACGGCGCCAGTGTCATCGCAGACGGCCACTGCAGTGCCGGCAACGCCGCCAGCAACGGTAACCCGACCAGCAGCAGTAGTACCGTTATTGAAAGCGCTCTGACCACGCCTGCTCCAGATACGCTTGCCAGCTGGCATGAAAATCGGCCGCCACCGGTAACCGCTCGGTTTCGTCATCAGCGCTCAAACGGATTACCGCCGGATCGCCCCAGCCGTCGAGTTGCGCCTTACGACGCTGCGCTTTCTCGCTCAGCAGAAAATTAATGACTTGAGTTGCAGCCGGTTTCGCTTTCGCCGTTGTCGGCACCGCCAGGTAATGATGGTTGGTTATGGCAGCCTCACCCAGTATCACGCGCTGCGTTTGCGCCGGAATCCGGCCTTGATTCACCAGCGTCTGAACGTCGTTCGGGTTAAAGCTTACAGCAATATGTAAGACACCATTAGCAAACCAGTTTTGCATTTCAGCGGCCGAAGCAGGGAAGTTTTCACCCTGTTGCCATAACAAGGGGTGCAATCGCTCGAGATAATTCCAGAGCGGTCGGGTTAAAGCATCGGCATCGACCTCAGTCACCGGTTGCTGGAACGGCTCATGGTTTTCGCTCAGCGACAGCAATAACGCTTTTAGAAACGTGGTACCGTGAAACTCCGGAGGCTTTGGATAACTGATGGTGCCGGGATGTTGCTCAGCGTACAGCAGCAATTGTTCGGCCGATACGGCATCGCCGATAAGGCACTCATTGCAGCTCAACAGATAGAATTGCCCAAGTCCCCAGGGTACTTCCAAGCCGTCAACCGGCTCACCGAAGTCCGTGCGCCAGTTCAGCTCATTGCTCACCTGACTTAGATTGCTGACCTTATCAGCGACTGGGTAAAGCTTCCCTGCGGCCTTTAAAGCGTGAAAATTTTCACCATTAATCCACAACAAATCGGCATTGCTACGACCATCCGTCAGTTGTTTTACCACCTCGGCAATGTCAGCGACTTTGACATGACGCAGCTCGATATCCTGCCGACGCAACTCGCTTTCGGCCCAGCGCAAATAGTCATTGACCGCCGGGTTACCACCCCAGGCGTAAAAATACACGGTTTGCGTCTGTGCCAGACTGACGGCGGGCAACAGGCTCGCAATAACGATCAAACACAATAACCACCCTCTCATGTTAGCTCCGGCGCCAGCGATGAAATTTTTCGACCCAGTTCAGCACCCGCTGCGGGGCATGCGCACGTTTCCACTCGCCGGCCACGTATTTATTGGCTTCGGCCAGGGTTGGGTAACTGTGAATGGTACCCAAAATTTTGTTCAAACCAATGCCGTGTTTCATGGCCAGAACGTATTCTGCCAACAACTCCCCGGCATAAGGTCCGACAATATTCACGCCCAGAATCTTATCCTTGCCCGGCACGGTCAACACCTTAACACGACCGTAGGCACTGTCATCGGCAATCGCCCGATCCAGCTCACCGATGTCATAAGTCGTCACTTCATATTCTTTATTGTGTTGTTGCGCCTGCTGTTCGGTCAGCCCAACGTTCGCCACCTGCGGCGAGGTGTACGTTACCCAGGGAATGACCGAATAATCAACACGAAAGGTCTTAAACGGATCAAACAACGCATTTACCGCAGCATACCAGGCCTGATGTGACGCCACATGGGTAAATTGATAGGGACCAACCACATCGCCACAGGCGTAAATGTTTGGGTAATTGGTTTGCAGCAACTCGTTGGTGTTAATGGTACGGTCGGTTTCAACGCCCAACGCTTCCAGGCCAAAACCGCTAACATTGGCCTGACGGCCCAGTGCTATCAACACCCGGTCGAACGGTATCCGCTGTTCTTTACCGTTGTATTCGGCCACCAATACATGTTCGCCGTCGTGCTGTTCAAAGCGCTTGCCTTTGTGACCGGTTTTTAAGTCAATACCATCCTTTTGTAGCTGCTGAGCTAACAATTCGGCCGAGTCCTGATCCTCTTGGCTTAAAATACGATCCGCCATCTCCACTAGGGTGACCTGTGAGCCGAGCCGCTGAAAGGCCTGCGACAGTTCGCAGCCAATCGGCCCACCACCCAGCACCAGCAATCGCTTAGGCAATTCCTGCAACGACCACACATTATCGGACGTGAGGTAATCGACATTATCCAGTCCTTCAAATTGCGGGATTAACGGGCGCGCCCCGGTCGCAACCACGATAGCGCGGGTGGTTATGGTTTTCGTCTCGCCATTTTGGGTTATTTCGACTTCCCATGGCGACACGATACGCGCATCGCCGAGCTCGACATTAACACCGAGTTTTTCGTAGCGCTCGACCGAATCATGGGGCTCGATTTTACCGATAACATCTCGTACCTGTTGCATCACTTGCTTAACGTCAACCTGCACATTATCAGCCTTGACCCCAAGATGTTCGCTGTGACGGGTTTGCTGGGCGACATTAGCGACATGCAGCAGCGCTTTCGACGGCACGCAACCAGTATTCAGACAGTCGCCGCCCATTTTGTCGCGCTCGATCAGCGTGACTTTGGCTTTCACCGCCGCCGCTATGTAAGCACTGACTAACCCGGCAGACCCAGCACCAATAACGACCATATTGTTATCGAACGATTTCGGCTTGTGGTAGCCTTTAAATGCCTTCCGCCGCTTGACGATGCTTAGAATAAACTTAGCGACAATTGGCATAATACCGAGCAATACAAAGGCACCGATAAGGTCCGCCGACACGACATCCCCCAGGCTATTGATCTGCGCCAACTGAGTGCCGGCATTAATGTAAACGGCCGCGCCCAGCAACATGCCCACCTGGCTCACCCAATAGTAGGTCCAGGCTTTAATCGGCGTGAGCCCCATGACGAGGTTGATGACAAAAAACGGGAATAGAGGGACCAGCCGTAAACTCAACAGGTAAAACGCACCATCACGCTCGATACCGCGATTGATCGCCTCCAGCCGCTCGCCAAATTTAGCCTGTACCCAATCACGCAAAATAAAACGCGCACTCAAAAACGATAAAAAGGCGCCAAAGGAGGCAGCAAAACTTGCCAACAGCAGACCCCAGCCAAACCCAAATATTGCGCCAGCACCTAATGTTAATACCGTCGCACCGGGCAGCGAAAGTGCCGTAGAAATAACGTAAATCGCAAAATAAATCGCAAATGTTGCGAAAGGGTTCTGGGCAAACAACGAATTAAGCTGCTGTTGCTGCTCTTTCAATACGTCCAAAGACAAATACTGTGTCAGATCAAACACAAATGCACTGATAAACAGCGCGACGATCAGCAGTAATAACAACAGCTTTTTAAATGACATAAACTAACCTCAAAATGCGTAACGCACACTTAACTGAGCGTGCACGGGCTGCGATGGAAACGCCAGCGTGGCGCCAAAGTAGCCGCCCTCGAATACCGGTGACCAGTTATCCTGATCGGTGGCATTAAATACATCCAGCCGAGCGGTCAGTTGCGGCGTCACACGGTATTGCGTGTGCACATTGAGAGTATGCTGGTCGCGGATAAACACCGTTTGCAGAAAATCCAGCGGAAAGTGCTTGGTGTAGCTTAAATCACCGCCCACCGACCAATTTTCCGTGACCGACCAGCCCGCCACAAGTGACGCCTGCACCTCTGGAATACCCTGCAATTGTTGAGTCGATGCCGGGAACAAGGTGAAATTTGGTGAGCCCACACCGGTGCCCTCGATAATATCCGGGCGTGAATCGTCAAAGGCATCAGCCACCTGTCGTGTCCCCTGTGACGACGCTGAATTATCCCAGTAGGCATCGATATAGCTTGCGGCCAGTGTTACCCAATACGAGTCCGCGGCAAAATGCCATTGGCCTTCAATACCTTCGGTACGAATACCGCTATTGGAACCGTCACGATTACGCAGGCTGCGGCTTTGGTCAAACAGCGTTGCATCGGCATACCAGCGAGCACCGGATGGCGCGTACTTCAAACCAATTTCGTACAATTCGTTTTCGGTGGCAAAGTTCTGTTCATCAATGACACCGGCTGCATTGAGCACGGTGCCGCCGGCCATAGAATTGGAAGTCGAATCACTTTTATAGGCGGTGGCATACAGGGTTAAATCCGGCGTCCAGTCATACTGTGTCGATAAACTTAATGCCGATAGCCAGTCACTGTAACTGTCGCTTTTCGCCGCCACCCCGGCAGGCGCCAGCGGATCTTCAGCTTCCACGTCATAATAATCGGCGCGCACACCGGCAGTCACTCGCCAACGTTCGCTAAGGGCTTGCTCATGCTGGGCAAACACGCCCCATTGATAGCTGGTCGAGTCGGTGGTATCCGACAGGTTAAAATCGCCGACACCGTCACCGTCACCGTCACCGTCTACATCATACTGCGCCCCCGGTGAGACAAACACCCCCGGCCGCAACTCGATTAAGCGTGCTTGCTGCGCGTCGGTCAGCGGAATACGGCGGTTGCTTAATGGCCCGGTCAAATCGATCGGATTGTCGGCTTCGGTGGTGAATTGGCTGTAACCCAGCACATCGTTGACGCGTAAATTAGCGCCGACAACAGTGTTGTTATTAATGTGCAGTTCGGTGCGGTTTTCAAAGGTATGTGCCGCATCGATGATCTCGACAAAGCTGTTCTGATTAATGCCTTCGCGCGTTAAATATTGATAATAAGTGCGGTTTACCAGCACCAGATCGTCGCTGAAATAATGTTGTAGTTTTGCGTGCAACAAAGTGGTTTCAGCGGTATTGGTATCCAGTGGATCGGTCAGTGTGTTGCTGCGATCAATGCGTACTTCGCCAGTTGGAGTGATCACGGCTCCCGCACCTGGCACGGTTGACCCGTTCGGTTGCACGCCCTGACCTGTAATGTATAGATTATTATCGATTAACCCTTGGGTTGGCCGATTAATACCCGCGTTGTCGGTCCAGGCAACATCATAGTATTCCAATGCCACATCTAACTGGGTGTCGTTATTAGGCTGCCACTGGTAAGCCACCAACAAATCATCGCTGCGATGATGATGGTAATCATAAAAACTGTCTTCATCGATGTACTCGGCGCTTACCCGCAGAGCCTGCTCGTCGCTTTTTAACACCGCGTTGTGGTCGAGCTGTAAGCGGTACTGACTCCACTGACCCCACTCTCCGGCCAGTCGGCTGTGTTGGCGGTTGACGTTAGCGGTTTTCGGCTGCAGATTAACAAAACCACCAACCCGCTGGGTGGTGCCGAGCATCACCGGCGGCGCGCCTTTTACCACAGCAATCCCTTCAATGGCATTAAACGACATAGGAATGCCCAGGCCATTATTACCGGCCTGACGACGCATGCCGGCTTCAAACAGTTCACCCAACTGACCCCGTAATGTTGGCAGTGACGGGTTGCCAAAACCGGCGGCGGCGTAGCTGTTCGGCGCAAAGCGCGCAATATCGTGTAAATCGTCGATGGCCGCTTCCTGCATCAATGATGCATTGATGACGGTCGCAGCACGGGGAATGTCTTTCAGGCTCTCGGCCAGACCAAACAGGCCTTCAGTCTCGTCTTCTGAGGGTAACAACAACCGCTCGCTGTCACGCCCCATCACTTCAATCACTTCCATCGGCTCTTGCGCCATAACCGGGGCTACCAGCGGGATGGTTGTTAAGGCAAAAATAATCGTTTTCTTCACTTCACTATCCTATCGATTGACCCTGGTTTGGGCGCTTCGCGCGGTGTAGGCTCGTGCTGCGCACTCCCGGTATGGGCTCGTGCTGCGCACTCCCGGTGTAGCTCGTCGCCTTCGGCGCGAGGTTATAGGGCCTGCGGCCGGTGTGGCTTTGCAGCATGCCCCCCAAACCCGCGAGTGCGAAGCACGAGCCTAAACCGCGCAAAGCGCCTAAACCGCGAGTGCGTAGCACAAGCCTAAACCGCGCAAAGCGCCTAAACCGCGAGTGCGTAGCACGAGCCTAAACCGCGCAAAGCGCCTAAACCGCGAGGGCGAAGCACGAGCCTACACCGCGCGAAGCGCCTAAACCGCGAGTGCGTAGCACGAGCCCATACCGCGCGAAGCGCCTAAACCGCGAGTGCGTAGCACGAGCCTAAACCGCGCAAAGCGCCTAAACCGCGAGTGCGTAGCACGAGCCTAAACCGCGAGGGCGAAGCACGAGCCTACACCGCGCGAAGCGCCCAGACCATGCGAAAGCGCCTACAATGCGGCTAAGAACTCACGGATGCGTTCGGCGTTTTTACCGACATCGCTGCGACCGACGCGGGACTTACTGCGGATATCCAAATGGGTCTGGCCGTCTACCGACTCGATACGGATGACCACGTCGTCTTTAAAGCCAAACCAGGTGGTGGTGTCGGTTGCTTCAATACGGCCTTCGTCTTCGTTGGCTTCAACAATTTCCCAGCCCATGTCGTTGGCCGCCTGCAGAGCTTTGGCAAACACCGCGTTAACGTCTTCAGCGGTGGTATAGGTCTGCAGATCCGGGTAGGCTTCACGTTGTTGCTTTGCGGTTTCCTCGCCGGCATATTCCACCGGGTTTGGTGCATCCGCACGCAATGGCGCAATAGCCTCAAATTGCGGAGGGTTAACCAGGTCGGTCGAAATATCATGGATGGGCGGTACCGATGTGGCCGTTTGGTATTGGCTGAACGGCAGGTAAAACGCAATCGCTGCGGCAATGATGGAAAGCACCGAGGCACCGGCTCGAGCACCGGCCGGGCGACGAAAAATAAAGAACAGAACATTAATGACGACGGTGGCGGCAGCCACGTAAGCCGCATACCGCAACAACAAGAAAGCGGTTCCTAAACTGATCAACTCAGACTGATAAAGAGGCCCGGACACAGCCAGCACAATGACGGACAAAAAGCCCAGCAGGATAAACAAGTTTTGCAACGTTTTCATAGCGTACCTATTGTTGTTGTAATGTGTTGTTATTCAACAGTATAGGTACGCTTAATTGATAAAACGAGATCTACGGAGCTTTACGAATAATGGCCTTTTCGCCCTGTTCACTCAATTGTCGCACCACCTGCTGCGGCACAAAGGTCTGTGCCACGCTCACCACGTCTTTGCTGTTAATATCCACCAGTCGCGCGGTAACCATCACACCGGCACGGTGTTGAGCCCAGGTACCCACCACCACATGGGTAACCGGTAAAATTTCATCAATTTCCAGGTAATCGCGGGTTAAGGCAAAGTCGCCATCGGCGGTTACCCGAATAAAGTCGGTGGTTTTAAAGTCCAGTAACGGCATTTCCTGACGATGCATTTCGGTCATCAACTGCTGAGCCAGGGTTTGCGCAAAGGGTGTTCCTTCGTTGTAATCAGACGTCACGTTACTGAAGGTGGTAACGCCAATGGTGGCCGCCGATAAATCTGCTTTAGCATGGTGTACAAGTTGCTGAGCGATATCACTGGCGTATTGCGAGCTGCCCGGTTGTTGATAGGGCTTATCGTAGCTGGACAAGCGCGCTTTGGCATCCGGCTTCGGCAGCACCGTACATCCGCCCAACACCAGCGCGCTGATCAAACCGATGCAGAGGTAGTGTTTCATCGCGGTCCCCTTAAAAATTACGTTGCAGTTTGCCGCCAACCATCTCGCTACGGCGGTTTTCGGCATACAAGTGCTTAGGTACAAAGCGATTGGCTGAGGCCAGCACCTGCTGTGATGTGCGGTCGATAACCCGCAGGTTAACGATGACACCCCCCTGCTCCGGCGCCATCGTACCCACCAGCACCCAGTCCAGTAACGGTTGCTGGTTGAGTCGTTGCGGATCACGGGTCAATAATGTGGCACCCTGCTTCGACAAACTCACATAGTCCTGAGCCCGATAGTCGATTAAGCGCACGTTACGTTCCTGCAGGTGAGTGTACAGGCTTTCACTCAGCTGATGGCTAAGGCCTGTGACTGAATCGTGTGGATGCGGCAGCGCCAGCGAGTCCGCCATCACCCAGCGCGTCAATCCCAATTGTGAAAAACCGTCATCGGCTCCCTGGCGCTTTAATTGCACCACCAGTTGCTCCGCTAAATCATCGGCCACGCCCTCGTAGGTGTTGGCTTTATGAGCCGCTACCAAAGGGCTCAACACCAATGTCAGCAGCAATAAACCCGCGCGTAACATAAAACTTCTCCGCTAATGCCTTGTTACGCTGTTATCGGCCGTCGGGGTAAATAATTGAGGGGAATTTTTGTGTCGTGCCAAAGGCACGACGTACCCGACATCACAGGTTTAGGGCTGAGAAAAGCGTGTCGCGATAGCCGTTACCGATTTTTAATTCGGTACCGTCACGCAGAGTGACCAGCGAAAACCGCCCCAACTCACTGCTGATTTCTTTAATATGATTCAGGTTTACGATCGCTGAACGATGAATGCGTAAAAAGATCGAAGGATCCAATTGTTGAGTCAGGTTATGCAAGGTTTCCCGGTGCATATACTTACCGTTTTGTGCGTGGATCTCAGCGTAGTTCGCGGCACCCTTGATCCAGCGAATTTCTTCCAGTGGTACAAGTTCGATCTTACCGACAGAGCGAACAGGAAACACTCGTTTCATAGCTTTAAATGGCCCATCCCTTTCCATTAGCGTTTCTACAGGATGGTAGGGAAGGAAAACACGAAAAGCAGAATATGTGACAAGCGCGTCGATTGAGTTTTTATAAAGCACGGATTTGGGGACTGTCACGGTAGCTCCTGACCAATATAAAGCGTTAAAGTGTAGCGTGCAGGCAATAAAAAACCCCCGCCGAAGCGAGGGTTTTGCTGTCTGACATCAGCTTATCCGTCGATGTGCTTATCGAGGAACTGCAACATCCGCGTCCAGCGCTCGATGTTGTTTTCCGGCTTATAAAAACCGTGCCCTTCGTTCTCCTTGTACATCCACTCGTAAGGATGGTCTTTCGCATCCAGCGCATCGCGCAGGGCGTACGCTTGCGCAGGGGGAACCCGAACGTCCTGACCACCCTGAATGATAAATACCGGTACTTTTAACTGATCAATCTGATGCACCGGCGATTGTTTCTCTCGCTCAGCTTTATCGGCAGGAAGCACCATATTGAGGAAGTTTTGACCGGCAGTGGCTTCGGAAACGTCGCCATCATTAAACATCATATTAAGATCGTATACTCCGACAAAACCGATGGCGCAGTCATACAGCTCTTGCTCGCGAATCACACTCATGAGTGCTGCATAACCACCATACGAAGCGCCATAAACACACATGCGTTCTTGGTCAGCAATCCCTTTTTCGATCAAATGCATGACGCCATCGGTCATATCGTCGATCATCGAGGTACCCCAGTTTTTGTAACCGGCTTCCAGAAACTCTCGACCATAACCACCTGAACCTCGGAAGTTTGGTTGTAACACCGCATACCCATGTTCAGCTAACACTTTGGCATCCGAATCGAGCCTTGTCAGACTATCGCGAATTCCATGCGGACCACCGTGTGGTAACAGGATCAGCGGCAAGTCTTTGGCTTCTTTATCCTTTGGCAGAGTCAGTAAAGCCTTAATGGTTTTGCCGTCGCGTGATTGATAACTGATGATCTGAGTTTGCGGAATTGACGCTTTATCCAACCACGGTTTTGATTGAGTAATCACCGACAACGCACGTTGTTCTGCATCGTATAGGTAAAACTGGGTTGGGTGATTGGCCGAGCCGACCGTCAGTATCATCCGCTTATTGTCCAGAGTCGCTGAGTTAATACCAACTTGAGCGTTTGGGAACGCCTTGGTTAACGACATAACAATGCTCTGAAAGTCGGTATCATTAACGCCGTCGAACATCACAACATCGATGCCGTTATACTCATAGGCACCACCAATTAACTCATTACTACGGCCTTCTTTTATGCTCATAATCGGCATTAAATCCGTTGCCGGGTGAGCAGCCAAGACCTCAATGGAGCCATCCTTTAAGCTCATGGTTGCTAATGCTTGCGTATCGGTTTCTGTATCACTTAAGCCAATCACTTGTTTACCGTTAGGCATCACATCGATTGGGTTAAAACTACCGCCATTGGTGTCGTAACGCGCAACTTCACGCCAATCTTCGTTGGCACCGTCGCGCACCATAATAACGCTTTGGTTGTCATTTTCCGGATCAACGCCAAGTGCCATACGCGAAACACCATCGTCGTCAAGCAACACTCGAACGTTAGTGCTTCGATACCAACGCAAAGGAATGCGTCCTTCCGGACGAGCACGTCCGCTATCGACTTTAACTCGATACAAGTCAATAAATGGCTCTTTAGAGCGTGGATTAATGGCAAAAACCATTATCTGCTCAGGCTCGTCAGGCAACAAATCAACAATCTGCGTATATCGCTTTAGATGCTCTGAACGGTAGCCCGTTAAAATCGTTTGATTACTACCGTCAGCGTTCATCCCGAGGATTTCACCCGTCGGAACGGCCGATTCTAAAGCCCCGACCTCTCGAGCAATCGTCATCACCAGTCGTTCATCACTAACCCAGTTGAACGAACTGACCGATTGTCCTTTATTGGCCTTTGTCACGGATTTAATGCCTTGGTTTTCAACATCCAGAACCGTTAACTGAACATCGCCATTTTCATCTCGAGACGTCGCTGCGAGGTATTCACCGTTCGGTGAGATTTTGAGATCCATAAACTGCGCATGCTTTGCATACTTCTCTAGAACCGATTGCTTTACATCAGCAGCAACTGAGGTCGCAGCAGTGCTCATGCTGATTGCCAAGAGCATTGATTTGACAAGAAATTTCATAACATCCTCACCACAATAAAAAAGCCCTCTCAAGAGAGGGCTTTACCATGTTTAACTTAAACCCTAAGCATTATCTTAGAAGTTGTAAGTCAAGTTTGCGAATACACGGCGGCCTAGCTGATCATACTGTGAGTAGATAGCTGCGTTACCGGTAGTCGCCACACCAGCAGTTGGTGAAACTTTAGGCGGCTCTTTATCAAAGAGGTTGCCTACACCTACGGTCAGGTCAAGACCTTCCAGCAAGTTTACGTTACCCGAAAGCGTGTGGTAAACCGTTGTTGGAATATGACCGATGAACTCGTAAGTCTCACCACGGTATTGTGTTTCGTTAGAACCATCAAACCAGTATGGGATATCGCTCACGCGATCCACATAGCGCATTGTCCAGGTAACACTCCAGTCATCACGAGAGAAGGTTGTGAACAACTGACCTACGTGCTTAGGTTCACCGATTTCACCGATGTATTGACGCTCAACACTGTCAGAGAACAGCTGATACGTGTGTGAAATCTGGTTGGTGTGCTCTAATGCAACACGGATGCTACCGAAGTCAAAGTCGTCTTGGTAAGTCAAGTTAATGTCAACACCACGAACGCCTTGGCTTGCAACGTTTACATAACCCGCCTGAACTTCGTCGATGCCCCAGTCACCACTGTCACCGTTGTTACGGGTGAACAGGTCACAAAGTGGATCGTTCGGGAAGTCTTCTGAACGGTAACAAGTACCTACGATATCAGATGCTGTCAGCTTAGATACCTGACCGCTGATCTGGATGTCATAGTAATCAATTGACGCTGCGAAGGTATCTTCTGGGCTAGTCCAAACAATACCTGCACTTTCTGCAACTGATGTTTCAGCTTGCAGTGTATCACCGCCACCACTGGTGTATTCGGTAACCGAGCTTGTGCTGGAGCCGTCATAGCTAGTCGGTACGCCATCGGCCAAACAGTTTTGATACACCGTTTCAGTCACGTTACCTTCTTCGTAGCGCTGACCGTAGTTGAAGCAAGGGTCAACATTCATCTGGCCAGGGAACGCTGTCTGACCGGCTAAGTATAATTCAAACAAAGCAGGAGAACGGAACGAGGTACCACGAGAAGCACGTACGCGCCAGTCGTCGTTGATTTCCCAGTTCAAGCCAAGTTTAAAGGTTGAATCGCTGCCATAAGTAGACACGTCAGTCCAACGGAATGAACCAGTTAAATCAACACGTTGTGCCATGGTGACATCAGCCAGCACAGGCACACGAACTTCACCAAATACTGCTTTGGAGTTTTGTGAACCCGCCGTACGGCTGGCACTTGAAAGACCCCAAGAGTTTGATTGAGCACTGGTTTCCCCAGGCGTGTCGTCAATTTCATCACGCTGATAAGACACACCAAATGCAGAACCTACAGGACCCGCAGGCAGCGTGAACAAGTCACCCGTAATGTAGGCTTCTAAGGTTTGCTGCTTGTAAATGGTTTCGCCTTGCTCATAACCAAATAAGAAATCACGAACCGCTTGGGTTGGATTACCATTAATTTGGTTTGGATCGGCAAAGTTTACGTCAACACAAGTACGTCCTGAAATGGCCGTTGTTTCGCCGCTACAGCTCGTGCCGTTCGCCAAATGGTTTTGCGCCATCAGCATGGAGTCGAAGTAGATAATCTTATTACCATACAGACCTTTGTTGTAGCTGTTCTGGTAAGAGATATCCCAATCCCAGAAACCAATGCTGCCTTCAAGACCTGCTACGAAGCGGCTGTAGTCAACTTCAACGTCTGAACCATAATGGTCAGTCAACGCCACTGGCATGATGAAAGCGTTACCTTCAAAACCGAACAAAGATGCTGGTTGAGGGCCTACTTCATTGGTCCAGAACTGACGGTAGCCCTGAGTTGTGGTTTCACGCGAGCTGTGCAACAACTCTGAATAAGCGGTAATGGTGTCGGTTAACTGGTAGTCGCCCTGCAGGAACAAAGACAAGGTCTTAGTTTCCGGAATCATGGTGACTTTGTCACGGAATGGGTGTGCCAGGTTCCATAGTGGATCGGTTTCACGATCATAAGCACCCATGTACCACCCTTCCGGACCACGTAAGTCACCCGGTGCACTGTAAGTGTCGTTTATGCTGTCATAACCATTATTGGCCAAGAAGCCGTCGTAGTCATAGAAGCCTTTAGCACCGCTTGGTACGTTACCGGCACCAGCATTGTACAACCAAAGACCAAAGCCTGTATCGTTACAGTGGTAGTCACCGGTACGAGGATCGATAGGGTCGCCACGAGTACCGTCTTCGTTAAACAACAAGCGCTCGCGACACGCATAGAAATCACGATCGCCACGCAATAATTCTTGCTGAACGTTGTAGTCAGCTACAAAACGGTAAGAACCTTTGTCGAACGATTCACCCCAAGAAGCGTTGATACGTTGACGTTCACCGCCTGATTCGAATGGCTGGCTAAGGTCAACTGAGAACGTTTTGGAATCGTCGGTCTTAGTGATGATGTTGATTACACCAGCAACCGCGTCAGAACCGTAAAGCGATGATGCGCCGTCTTTCAGTACTTCAACACGCTCAATGGCTGAAATTGGCAGAGCGTTCATATCAAACGCAGATACCGCACCACGCGTACCCGCTGGTCCAGCACGACGTCCGTTTAGTAGAACCAAGGTACGGTTTGCACCCAAACCACGCATCGAGATGGTTTCAGCACCAGCACCACCATTGACAACATAACCTGTGGCGAACGCTGCGGTAATTTGGCTTGAACCGGCTGCAACGGTACTGGTACGTAACAACTCACCCAGAGTGTTAAGACCCTGTTGTTCGGCTTCTTCGATTGAAATGATATCAACAGGTGTTTCATTTGCAAAAGCATCCGTGCGGATACGAGAGCCCGTTACCTGGATACGTTCCGGTTGTTCTTCTGCTGAGCTTTCTTGCTCTTCAGTGGTTTGCACACCTTGAACGTCTACATCTTGCGCGTCCTGTGCAAATGCCGGAGCACCTGCTAAAAACGCTGAACCTACACCGGCCATCAAGATTGACTTGATAGAGCGGGCTAGTAATGACTGTTCGGTCATGTTCAGTCTCCCTGAATATTTTATTTTTTATTCTACAGTTGTCTAATTATTACTCTTGTAATAACAACCCTAGTTTTCAGAAGCGGCCATTACACAGGCCGCTCTGAGAAGGAAGAAGAACATATTTTTAAATAATTTACAACACTTTTATAACAGATTGTTACGTGCTTACTTCTTAGCCTGTACACACTGGCCTACAATGCCAGTTTCAGGAAACTGCACTTTTTCCACCTGAACCTCTTTAAAGCCGGCTGCCTCGAACTGTTGTTTTAGCTGTTCGCCGCTCCCTGCCTGCTCTACCGCCTTAACCATGGTCGTCAAGCGTGCCTTATGATCGTTCAAATTGTTGAGGTATTCACTAAAAACACGCTGCGCTTCAGCTGCCTTACCCTGCCCTGCAGCCTGTAAAATATGGCGTACAGCCGGGACGAAGTTGGTGCGATGAAAGGCCGCATCGTTGCGATGTTTTGCAGCAAGCTGGTTAAGCTTTTGCTGGGCAATTTGTGCATTTTTTGGCAACGGTTTACCGGCTGCTTTTAAAATTGCCGTATACAAAGGCTCGACCGACTTTTTCAGGTGTTTTATCAGCGTCGGTAACAGCTCATAAACCTTCCGACTGGTTTGCACAATAACCGAGTCTTCCGAGTGCACCAGGGCGATAACCATGCCACCACGCTTAAGGTTTTTGTGCAGGTGCGGTAAACCTTTTGCCATATCGCCGTATTCCAGCCCATAGTGGGACACGATGGTGCCGAATTTCTTATTCGACGGCAGGGTAAAGCGCTCGTAAGGTGTTTCGCCGTGCAGCTTGAGCTTGTCGTTAGCCGGCTTGATCACGGCCGAATCGACCCCAATCAGATCAAATTTCTTACCTTTCTTGTCAGCGAATTCACTAAGCCACTGCGGCACGATACCGTTACCCGTAGCTACATCCAGAATCGGTTGCTTCGGCTCTGTTTCTTCCATCCGCTCAAACCAAAACTTACGCATTTGGTAGTTTTGCAACGTCGATTTTTCGTCCAGAAATGCCGCAAATGCGCCCTTTTGCCAGAACACGGACCATGGATTTTGTTTATTTGACATAATACGACTTCCTTACGCCAGTTTATTATTATTTAGCTATCTGTTAGACAAAAAAAACCCGGCCGGAGCCGGGTTTTTCATCGTTAATCGCTATCGATTAAAACTTAACTCCAACACGAGCATACCAGTATTGGCCTGCTGTGTCATAAGAAGAGTTCAAGGTATTCATATCGTTATTGTTAGTAACGTATGGAGGCTGCTTATCAAACAAGTTACGCGCACCTAACGTGAAGGTGGTTGTGTTGCTGAAGAAGTAGCTCATTTGAACGTCGTGATAAACGTAGCTGCCAACTTCTGAAGACAGATCGTCTTCTGAGTAGTTGATGTCGGTTACGCCGTCCTGGAAGCGCGTGATCCAGCTCAAGTCGTAGTCACCGATTTTGTAACCCATGGTCAAGTTGGTACGCAGTTCTGGGAACGCCGCTACACGACCACCGAAGTTGGTGTCAGCGCCGAATTTACCTGCCAGTTCAAGCGTTTGTGCACCTTCTTGTGCCAGGTACTTGTACTCATCCAGGATGGTACCGTCAACACGCAGGTTGAACATACCGTCGCCCAGCTCAGATGCCCAGTTGATGTCGAAATCAAGGCCTGAAGTGGTGAATGTAGAGATGTTCGCTGTACCCGCTAAGATACCCGCCATGTAACCTTGTGAGTCACGGAAATCAGAACCTGAGTAACCCGGACGACCTACGGCTTCTGGGCCTAAGATCAGGTCACACGATGCAGCACTGAAGTTCGCGCTGTTGTAACACTCAGAGATGATGGCAGAAGTACTTGGCGCACCTAAACCGTCTTCGATTTCGATGTCGTAGTAATCAACGGCAACGCTGAAGTTCTCGATGAACTCAGGCTGATAAACGATACCCATGGTGAAACTTTCAGAAGTTTCTGGTTTCAGATCCGGGTTACCGCCAACCAAGGTTGAAGACTGGTTGTTATCCAGGTTGAAGTCACCTGGCAGGCCTTCTGCGGCACAGTTCGCTTTTACGGTTTCGCTCGCGTTGCTGTTCGCGTAGTCGATACACGGATCGGTGTAGCTGATGTTTGACTCAACCTGTGGCGAGTACAAATCACCGATACCTGGTGCACGGAAACCTTCCGCGAACGTTGCACGAACCAACATACCGTCAGTCGGTACGTACTCTAAACCAAACTTGGTTGTGGTTTGAGCGTCAAGGAAGTCGTAGTCTGAACGACGAACGGCTGCTGACAGGTCAAGACGATCAACGCCTGGCAAGCCAACCAACAACGGTGCGTTGATTTCAACGTACGCTTCCTGAACGTCATAAGAACCTTCAGTTGGTTCAGCTGCAACGCTGTAGATTTGACCTAAGATTGCGCCGCCGTCAGGCTGGTTCTGGTACTCTTCCCAACGCTTCTCAACACCAAATGCCCATGCAACTGGACCCGCAGGCAGGCTTAATGAACCAGTATCACCGGTTAAGTTAGCCATCAACTGCTTAGTCGTCGCACGGTCAACTGGCGAGTTTGGAATGGTTGCGTAGTCTTGGAATTCTTGTGTGAAAGTACCTTCCTGGAACGGGTTCCATACACCAGGGCACTCTTCGTCTGCCGCACACAGTGTTGGATCCAACAAGGTGCCGATACGCTCTGGGTTTGAACGACCGTATTCTACACGGCTGTCAACATAACGTGAGTAGTTGTAAGAAACGTCCCACGCCCAACCGTTATCCAGGTAACCTTCAAGGCCGAATACCATACGGTAATCAGAGAAGTCCTGAGTGAATGAACGGCCACCGGTTTCTGCCAGACGACGGTAGATAACCAGCTCTTCACCGATAGGGTTGTTTGGGTGATCAGCCGCAACGGTTGGTCCCCAGAACGTACCTTCTGCAGCCATCAACTGGTCTGATTGGCGGTTAGTGAAACCACCTTCCATGAATGCGGTCAGGTCACGAGTTAGCTCGTAGTTTGCTGAGGCATTGATAGAGAACAGATCCTGAGGCGTTACCATGTAACTTGCAGGGGCGAAGTTGTACGCGTCTTGCTGACCGTTGTATGGACGAACTTCGCCAGTGACCGGATCAACAACAAAGCTGGTGCCTGCGTTACCTGAGTTGTACTGTGAATCTGGATCTAGTGCAGACCAGTTACCGTAAGGGATAGTTGAAGAACCACCGGGTACTAGCTCACCGCCAGACTCGCTGTAAGGAACTTTCGAGAAGTCACGATCGCCCTGCCAGATTGGGTTACGGTTTTGGTATTCAAGCGCTAAGGTTACGTTACCTTTGTCGCTGGTTGCGCCAATAACACCCGATACTTTGGTGGTTTCGCCGTCACCTTCGCCAGTCAGGTCGTACTGAGCTGAGAACTCAGCGCCTTCGAAGTCGTCTTTGGTGATGAAGTTGATAACGCCGGCAATCGCGTCAGAACCATAAATGGTTGAGGCGCCGTCACGCAATACTTCAACACGCTGAATGTATGCCATTGGGATAGAGTTCAAATCGCCTGAAGCGTAACGACGACCGTTGATCAGGATCAGGGTACGTGCTGAACCCAGACCACGTAAGTTAGCAGAAGCGTAACCTACAGAGCCGTTGTTAGTGTTTGAACCGTTGTAACCACCGTTCATCGAAGGAATGTTATGGATGAACTTTTCCATGGTGGTGAAGCCAGAGTTTTCGATCGCTTCTGCGTCAAAAACGGTGATAGGGCTTGCTGTTTCTGTGTCCGTACGTTTGATCCGAGAACCCGTTACCTGAATGCGTTCTACGTCGTCTGCGCCACTGTCCTGTGCAGCTACCAATGCTGGGAAGCCTAAAGTCGTCGCGATCGCAGCCGCGGTCAGGCTTTTTTTAAAGGTACTACGTTTCATGAGAAAACTCCCTGGTACGTCTTTTTGTTAGTTTTGCTTAAAACAAGCGCAACCGTTTTACTCGGTGCAGATACCGAATTCAACTGATCGGGGAGTATTTTTGAGTTGTTTGCCTAATTTTTAGTCTTAATGCGCACTTATTGGTCGAATGTTTTATTTTTTATTAACAGATGTTGTTTTTTTATTAAAAAAAATCCCCCGTCTTAACGACGAGGGATTTTATGCTTATAAATGATACGGAAACAATCCGTTATTATGCGTGATTAGAATGTGTAAGAAACACTCGCAAACACATAACGACCCAATGCATCGAAGTGACCTGGGTAAGTGTTACCATTGCTACCTGGAGCACCAGTCAGATATGGAGGATCATTTTCCAGCAGGTTATTTACACCAACGCTGAAAGTCATGTGATCGCCATATTTGTAACGGCCAGTCAAATCAAGGTAGCTTTCTGAACCGATCTCTTGAGGACCATCATCAAGCTGATCGACCGCGCCAAGGTAACGCCAGTTGGCAGAAATCGCTAAACCGTCGCCATTTTCCCAAGTAGCACGTAAGTTATGCTGCCAGTCAGGATTTGGCGAACCACACACGCTTCCCCAGTATCCGGCACACTCATATGTACGAAGACCGACAACAGGCTGTGTATCAAATTTAGTGAAGTAAGTACCAACCAGGTTCAAACGGATTGAACCTTGGTCCAGGCGGTAAGTGTACGTTGAGTTAACGTCAATACCACTACGTTGCTCAAAACCAATGTTAACGTTGGTCGCGACAATGTTATCAGTGCCTAACCATAATGAGCCGGTATCCGGACCACGGTTAATAAGGTCACAGAACTGGGCATCACCTGTGTCTAAACACAGATCCAACGTTGTTTCAGCGGCAACGATACCAATGGCATCTTCAACTTTGATGTCGAAATAGTCCAATGAAATATCGAAGTCCCCGTCGCTGGTGCGGTAAACAAAACCAGCAGAGTAAGTATCTGATACTTCTGGATCTAGATCTGGGTTACCACCAAAAATCGCATTGTACTGGTTAGCAGGGCTTTGGGGGATGTTACCGTATTGATCCGGAGTAACACCTGTTAACTGACAAGCTTCCAGTGAAGCTTCAGGGTTTGCACCGGCACACGGATCGGAATCCATGTCATACAGACCCAACGACTGCGCACTGAAAAGTTCACGGATGTTCGCATGACGAGAAGCGCGTTGGAAACTACCACGAACTTTCCACTCTTGAGTAATATCCCAACCCATTGCGATCTTGTAAGTATCGGTTTCTTTTGCCGTTGAGTATTCAGAATAACGATAACCTAAATCTAGGCTCAACGTATCGGCCCAGTCAGCGCCTTCAACTAAGTAAATCTTAGCTTCTGAGAAAACTTCATCAGCGCTCAGGGTACCCTCAACACCAATTGTTGGACCACCTTGGCCAGCACCGTCACCAGAAGTGAAGCCACTGTCAGGTTGGAATACCAGTTTTTCACTGCGGCTGGTAGCACCAATCAACAGCTCAACGCCGGTATAAGCCCAAGGCGATTTCACACCGTACTCACCCAGGTTACCAACGGCATAAGCGGTGTATTCACGAAGGTTTGTCTCACCTTTTGCATACAGCGGTAGCGTCAGGTAATCAAGCGCTTCTTGACTGATATCCGGGCCGAAAATATTCCATGGCACACAGTTAGGATCAACACCACTCAGTGCCGCACGACATACCGCTTCACCGGTTTCAGGATCTGTCGTTACGTCCAATGCACGACCAATGTTAGTGATACTGAAATCATTCAGATAAACTGAACTCAGTGTCACGTTACCGTAGTTTGCTGATACATCGTAGCTCCAAGCATCATTAATGAAGCCACGCATACCGAATACACCACGATAAGATAGGTGCTCGATATCATTCTGACGTGGACCGCCTTCTACGTTACGCTTACCAACGTAAACATTTTCCCATACGTTTGGATCGCCAGACGCCGTTGCCGGACCATTCGGTCCACACATCACACTGCGTTGTTGCTCAGACAGGAATGGATTATCACAGCTCAGATCGACTTGCGGGAAGAACGCACCAGATTCTGCGATCTGAGATACGCTACGGTCTTTTACGAAGCCAACTTCGGCGAAAAACTCGTGATCGCGGCTGACTTCATAACGACCAAAGGCACCTAAAGTCACACGCTCGTCAGGACGTTGGAAGTAGTTAACGGGTCCGTAGTTGTATAGGCGACCATCGTATTCCTGGAATGTACCATTTTCAATGAAGTAGTCATCCCCGGTAAAATTGGTCACACGACCGTCAGGAATAGTACCAGAACCACCACAGGAGTAGTCACCCGGTGAACCAGCTAACGCACAGATACTGTAATCACGGTTGTCCTGCGTTACCGCTTCGATGTTACGGAAAGTAGCGTAACCAGTGATATTGCCGCGACCATCGTCTGAGTTCACACCAAAGATAGCGGAGAAGTCGTTCATGTGACCGTCACGACCGGAACCTGGTGCCAACTCAAAGCCGGCTTCACGAGATGCTTGTGCAACCGCATTCTCGTTCGCGTTATTGTACTGATAGAAGCTGTGTTGATAGTCTAACTTCACGCCTTCGAAGTCATCTTTCATGATAAAGTTGACAACACCGGCTACCGCATCAGAACCATAGGTTGCTGACGCACCACCAGTTAACAACTCAACGTTTTCTACCAATGCACTTGGGATTTGGTTCAAGTCAGCTGCGATACCGCCAGCCAGTGGAGAACCCATTACCAGACGCCGTCCGTTCATCAGTACCAACGTACGGAAAGAGCCCAAGCCACGCAGTGAGATGGTTGCAGTACCTGTCGCACCATTTGAATCAGTCGACGACTGCCCAGCAAATACTTGTGGCAAGTCATTGACTAAGTCTTCGGCACGGACGTTACCAGAAAACTCAAACTCCTCTGAAGTTACCTGAGAAATCGGGCTTGAACTTACTACGTTCGCTGACTGAGGAATGCGAGAACCCGTAACCTGGATTCGCTCCTCAACTTCTTCAGCTTGCTCTTCATTATTGCTTTGCTGGTTATCTTGCGCTAACGCAACTGCTGGGAAGCTGATAGCCCCCGCGATAGTTGCCGCAAGCAAACTTTTGCGAAATGTCGTGTTATTCATGAGTTAAAACTCCCCGGAACATTTATTGTTATCACCCACAATAACTGTGGATGATTAAAAGTTAGCAAGAAGTTATTTTAATGTAAACACTTTGTAACGCTCATGTGGTTGTTTTGTTGGTTTTTTGTGAACTTAAGTCAACATCAATTGTCGGGCATTTTTTTCTCATTTCAGTTGCGGGTAAAAAAAGCCTGACTTGTATAGCAAGCCAGGCTTTCGTGCTTTTTTCTGTTAGGTACCCTTTAGAAGCGCGCTTCGAAACCTAAGCGAACATAACGTGGTGTCTGCCATGAGTAGGCCGCACCGTACCATTGGTTGCGGTTACCTTCAGTGACTTCATAGTGCTCGTTTGTCGACGTGGCTTCCTGATTGTTAAGCACGTTAAAAATATCCAACGATGCTTTCATATCAACATCGGCAACGGTGAAGTTGTATGCAATCGATGCATCGACATTAAAGGTCCATGGTGTGCGACCTACCGTTCCGCGCGGAACTCGGTCATAGGTACAGTCGCCGGCGTCGTTACAGTCGGCAATATAGAATGTATCACCGTAGCTACCATAAATGTTTGGATCATTGCTTGGATAACCACGGCCAAAGGCTGACAGCGGACGACCACTGGATAAGGTGCTGTTTAAGCCGACGGTCCAGTTATCGTCGATGTCGTAGCTACCAAACAGTTTAAACACATGGCGGCGGTCGTTTGCCTGATAACCTTGCGCACCATCCATCAACGCCGGGAAGTCAAAGTCCTGAGTAATACCGGCATCCGCTTGATCGATATCTGACTTAACCGCACCCTCAAAGTTACCGGTGCTACGTGACCAAGTGTAGATAAAGTTCATTCGCAAGTTATCAGTGCGATACTTCAACTCTGACTGCCATGCTACGTACTCGTTATTAGCTTCTGGCATTTGAATTGTGGTGTCGTTCGGGTGCGTTGTTAACGAGCCCTCGTCCGGCTGACCATCAAACAAAGGTGACTACTCACCGCCTTATCAGGCGATGCTTCTTACTTCATTAGCCGTTGCTCGATAGTATCGAGGCTTACGCAGCTTCCATAAGCAGAGACGACCGTCCAGCCGCCTTTAATTCCAGAATGCCTTTATCACGGATATTAAGGGCGGCATTTAAATCCCGATCTATATCCGTCGTTCCGCAAGACAGGCAATCCCACTTGCGAACAGACAAGGGCATTTCTTCCATTTTATGACCGCAACAATGGCATGTTTTAGAACTGGCGTACCACTGATCAAGCTTGACTAGGTATTTGCCTTGCTCTTTCAGTTTGTATTCCAGTTTCGCAA
>Ga0207828_100073_pt1:140000-142836 | contig 142836 bp, 121 predicted proteins | sample TtaePargueraPR_11_FD_187276 | JGI IMG/M metagenome (GOLD analysis project Ga0207828, IMG submission 187276) | Aerobic enrichment media microbial communities from Bioluminiscent Bay, La Parguera, Puerto Rico - Tt and P2 (3) (SPAdes) | ecosystem: Environmental > Aquatic > Marine >... | reverse complement strand
GGACCCCGAGCGCAGCGAGAGGCCCCACACATCAAACAAGCGTGGGGTCTCCCCACCAAAAAAAAAGCCGCACCCAAATGGATGCGGCTTTTTACATTAAGAGCCTGGCGGTGTCCTACTCTCACATGGGGGTGAGCACCGGTCGGCGCCGAAGGCGACGATGCAAAGCACCGCTTTGCAAGGGGCGAACGCCGCGAGCGTACTAGCGAGCGGCCGGACCCCGAGCGCAGCGAGGGGCCCCACACAGAAAAACAAGCGTGGGGTCTCCCCACCAAAAAAAAAGCCGCACCCGAATGGATGCGGCTTTTTACATTAAGAGCCTGGCGGTGTCCTACTCTCACATGGGGAGACCCCACACTACCATCGGCGCTGAGCGTTTTCACTTCCGAGTTCGAAATGGGATCGGGTGGTTCCCACTCGCTATGGCCGCCAGGCAAACCGGTTGGAACTCGTGCATGCACGGGTTCCTGAATATCAACAATCTGGAAATCTTTCTGACGCGTTGTCGCGTTATTACATGTCGCAAATGCGTTTTGGCGTTATATGACCAAGCCTCACGAGCAATTAGTACTGGTTAGCTTCATCCATTACTGAACTTCCACACCCAGCCTATCAACGTTGTAGTCTTCAACGGCTCTTCAGGGAGCTCAAGGCTCCAGGGAAATCTAATCTTGAAGGGGGCTTCCCGCTTAGATGCTTTCAGCGGTTATCCCGTCCGTATATAGCTACCCGGCAATGCCACTGGCGTGACAACCGGAACACCAGAGATACGTCCACTCCGGTCCTCTCGTACTAGGAGCAGCTCTTCTCAAATTTCCAACGCCCACGGCAGATAGGGACCGAACTGTCTCACGACGTTCTAAACCCAGCTCGCGTACCACTTTAAATGGCGAACAGCCATACCCTTGGGACCTGCTACAGCCCCAGGATGTGATGAGCCGACATCGAGGTGCCAAACTCCTCCGTCGATGTGGACTCTTGGGAGGAATCAGCCTGTTATCCCCGGCGTACCTTTTATCCGTTGAGCGATGGCCCTTCCATACAGAACCACCGGATCACTAAGACCGGCTTTCGCCCCTGCTCGACGTGTCTGTCTCGCAGTCAAGCACTCTTATGCCTTTGCACGCAACGTACGATGTCCGACCGTACTGAGAGTACCTTTGTGCTCCTCCGTTACTCTTTGGGAGGAGACCGCCCCAGTCAAACTACCCACCATACACGGTCCCTGATCCAGATAATGGACCTAGGTTAGAACTCCAAACATGCCAGGGCGGTATTTCAAGGGTGGCTCCACGCAGACTGGCGTCCACGCTTCAAAGCCTCCCGCCTATCCTACACAAGCATGTTCAAAATTCAGTGTAAAGCTGTAGTAAAGGTGCACGGGGTCTTTCCGTCTTGCCGCGGGTACGCTGCATCTTCACAGCGATTTCAATTTCACTGAGTCTCTGGTGGAGACAGTGTGGCCATCGTTACGCCATTCGTGCAGGTCGGAACTTACCCGACAAGGAATTTCGCTACCTTAGGACCGTTATAGTTACGGCCGCCGTTTACCGGGGCTTCGATCAAGAGCTTCGTCCGAAGACTAACCCCATCAATTAACCTTCCGGCACCGGGCAGGCGTCACACCCTATACGTCCACTTTCGTGTTTGCAGAGTGCTGTGTTTTTAGTAAACAGTCGCAGCCACCTGGTCACTGCAACCCCCACCAGCTTAGAGAGCAAGTCTCATCACCAGCAGAGGCGTACCTTCTCCCGAAGTTACGGTACCAATTTGCCTAGTTCCTTCACCAGAGTTTTCTCAAGCGCCTTAGGATTCTCTCCCCACCCACCTGTGTCGGTTTACGGTACGGTTCCGTGTTACCTGAAGCTTAGAAGATTTTCCTGGAAGCATGGCATCAACCACTTCCCGGTACAAAGACCGGTGGTCTCGTATCTCGACATTAAGAGCCCGGATTTGCCTAAGCCCTCTGCCTACATACTTTCCCCGGGACAACCAACGCCCGGTAGATCTAGCCTTCTCCGTCCCTCCATCGCAGTAACACGAAGTGCTGGAATATTAACCAGCTTCCCATCGACTACACCTTTCGGTCTCGCCTTAGGGGCCGACTCACCCTGCGCCGATTAACGTTGCGCAGGAACCCTTGGGTTTTCGGCGTGCGGGTTTTTCACCCGCATTATCGTTACTCATGTCAGCATTCGCACTTCTGATACCTCCAGCATGCCTCACGACACACCTTCACAGGCTTACAGAACGCTCCTCTACCATGCAAACACTTCCTTTAGTTCACTGCAGATCTTCCACACGAACCGACTGAAACGCTTAAAGCGCTTGGTCGCCACGCGCGTTGCGCGTGTCGACAATCGTTATCGTGCCAATGAACTAAAGTGAAGTGTTTGCATCCGCAGCTTCGGTGTACGGCTTGAGCCCCGTTAAATCTTCCGCGCGGGCCGACTAGACCAGTGAGCTATTACGCTTTCTTTAAAGGGTGGCTGCTTCTAAGCCAACCTCCTGGCTGTCTGTGCCTTCCCACTTCGTTTCCCACTTAGCCGTTACTTTGGGACCTTAGCTGGCGGTCTGGGTTGTTTCCCTTTCCACGACGGACGTTAGCACCCGCCGTGTGTCTCCCGTGATTGAACTTCCGGGTATTCGGAGTTTGCATCGGGTTGGTAAGCCGGGATGGCCCCCTAGCCGAAACAGTGCTCTACCCCCCGGAGTTAAACACGAGGCGCTACCTAAATAGCTTTCGAGGAGAACCAGCTATCTCCGGACTTGATTAGCCTTTCACTCCTATCCACACCTCATCCGAAACTTTTTCAACAGTTCCCGGTTCGGGCCT
>Ga0207828_100073_pt1:0-135000 | contig 142836 bp, 121 predicted proteins | sample TtaePargueraPR_11_FD_187276 | JGI IMG/M metagenome (GOLD analysis project Ga0207828, IMG submission 187276) | Aerobic enrichment media microbial communities from Bioluminiscent Bay, La Parguera, Puerto Rico - Tt and P2 (3) (SPAdes) | ecosystem: Environmental > Aquatic > Marine >... | reverse complement strand
ATGGCGAGCGGCCGGCCCACGTCAGGTCAGGCTCACGCGTGCAAAACGACGGCGCCCAATCTGGTAAATACCGGTCGTGCCCGCCGCGAGCATCAGCCCGCGGTCTTCTATCCGCTCGCCGTCGATGCGGACGGCACCCTGCTTGATCATGCGAAACGCCTCCGACGTGCTGTCGACCAACCCGGCTCCTTTCAACAGGTGCGCGATTCCCAACTCGCCGCTCTCCGTGGCCAGCGTGACTTCGGGCATCTCGTCCGGCATCGCGCCTTGCTGGAAGCGCGCCACGAACTCGGCCTTGGCCGCCTCCGCCTGCGCCCGGTCGTGAAAACGCTCCACGATCTCCAGTGCCAGCTCGAATTTCGCGTCGCGCGGGTTCAGACCACCCGACACCTTTTTCTTCAGACCGTCAATGTCGTCGAGGGTTCGGAAGCTCAGCACCTCGAAGTAACGCCACATCAGGTCGTCGGAGATCGACATCAGCTTGCCGAACATCTCGCCCGGCGCCTCGGTGATGCCAATGTAATTGCCGAGCGACTTCGACATCTTCTGCACGCCGTCGAGGCCTTCCAGCAGCGGGGTCGTCAGCACGATTTGCGGCTTCTGGCCGTAGTCCTGTTGCAACTGCCGGCCCACCAGCAGGTTGAACTTCTGGTCGGTGCCGCCGAGTTCGACGTCAGCCTTCAGCGCGACAGAGTCATAGCCCTGCACGATCGGGTACAGGAACTCGTGAATCGAGATCGGCTGCCCGCCGGTGTAGCGCTTGCTGAAATCATCGCGTTCGAGCATGCGCGCGACGGTATGGTGCGATGCCAGCTTGATCAGCCCGGCCGCGTCCATCTTGCCCATCCACGTCGAGTTGAACTCGACCCGCGTGCGCTCCGGGTCGAGGATCTTGAAGATCTGCGCCTCGTAGGTCTTCGCGTTCTCGCGGATCTCCTCGGGCGACAATGGCGGCCGCGTCGTGTTCTTCCCCGTCGGGTCGCCGATCATGCCGGTGAAGTCCCCGATCAGGAACACGACCTCGTGCCCGAACGACTGGAACTGGCGCATCTTGTTGATCAGCACCGTGTGCCCGACGTGCAGGTCCGGTGCCGTCGGGTCGAATCCCGCCTTGACGACCAGCGGCCGCCCCGACTTCAGGCGTTCTTCGAGGCCGTTCTCGGGAAGAATCTCGTCAGCACCGCGCGCGAGTTCGGCAAGCTGGGTGGGGATATCGGTCATCGGCTGGACAGGCACTCACGGTGCGGAAAAAGAGGAGGCGAAGGGTAGCATTCTCGCCGACTTCTACAAACCGAAGTTAAGGTTATGAGTTTTAACAGTTTTCTTTGACGCGCCCTGCACCTCGCGTTAGAGTACCGACTTCCAGGATAGGGGAGACCCGGACGTGCATCGCAGGCCCAGCCCACTGCTCCACGACTACAAGCCGGCGCCCCCCCGAAAACCCAGCAAAACCAAAGCCCTCCAATGGTTCGCCGTTGGCCTCGGCGTGCCGTTGCTCGCCGTCGTGTTGTTTTCGAACCGCGGCGACGACGCCACCGACGTGGTCGGCCCGACGGGCGACCCCGCGCTGTCGGCCACCGACCCCGCTTCACTGACCGCCGAGGAACTGGCGGCCGCCGGTCCCATCGAACGCCTGCCGTTCGTGCGCCCTGCCCTGGAGCCGGTGCTCGACCTGGAAACGCTGACGGTCACGATCGGCCGCGGCGACACGATGGACGGCGTGTTCCGCCGCAACAACCTCAATCTCGGGCACCTCGCGGCCATCGCGAAGCTCGAGGAGCCGAAGAAACTGTTTCGCCGCATCAAGCCCGGCGACACGTTCGACATCGTGCACGAGGACGGCAGCATCGTCAGCATGTACTCGAAGCTGGACCTGACCTCCGCCCTGCAGGTGGAGCGCGGTGACGACGGGTTCCAGGTGCAGGTCGTCGAGCGGCCGATCGAGGTCCGCAAGCGCATCGCGTACGGCGTCATCGATTCCTCCCTGTTCGTAGCCGGCGCGGACGCCGGGCTCTCGGACAAGGTCATCATGAACATCGCGGGCATCTTCGCCTGGGACGTGGACTTCGTCCTCGACATTCGCCAGGGCGACAATTTCTACGTGCAGTACGAAGAGATCTGGCAGGACGGCGAATACGTGTCCGACGGCGAGATCATCGCCGCCGAATTCAACAACAACGGACGCCAGTCACGTGCGATTCGCTTCATCGACGACGACGGCATATCGGATTACTTCACCCCGGACGGCGACAGTGTGCGCAAGGCCTTCATCCGGGCGCCCGTCGACTTCACCCGTATCAGCTCGAACTTCAACCCGAATCGCCGCCACCCCATTTTGAACACGATCCGCGCTCACCGCGGCGTCGACTACGCCGCGCCGCGCGGCACGCCGATCAAGGCGGCCGGCGACGGCAAGGTGATCTTCCGTGGCGTGAAGAGCGGTTACGGCAATACGGTCATCCTGCAGCACGGCGGCAACATCACGACGCTGTACGCGCACATGTCCGGCTTCGCGTCGAAGGCGCGCGTCGGCGCGCGTGTCCGCCAGGGCGAAACGATCGGCTTCGTCGGTGCCACCGGCCTCGCGACCGCGAATCACCTGCATTACGAGTACCGGTTGAACGGCGTGCACCGCAACCCGCGGACCGTCGCGCTGCCGCAGGCCGAACCCATCGACAGCCGTTATCGCGACGCGTTCTTTGCGCAGGTCCCCGAGATCCTGGGGGAACTCGAGAACTTCAAACGCACGCAACTCGCCGCCGCCGATCCCGCCAGCACCTGAGGCGCCCCGTCGTCCAATGACCGAGCGCTACATCGGCCTGATCTCGGGCACGAGTGTCGACGGTATCGACGCGGTGCTCGTCGACTTTGCGGGCTCGGCGCTGTCTCTCGACGCGGTCTTCAGTCACCCGTATCCGGACGCGCTGCAATCGGACCTCTGCCGCGCGATGCGCGAGCCCGGCGGAGTAGGACTCGACGCTTACGGCGACCTGCACGTTCGGGTCGGCGAAACCTTTCGTGATGCCGCGCTGGCCCTGCTCGATACGGCCGGCGTCGCAGCCGCGGACGTCGTCGCCATCGGCAGTCACGGGCAGACGATCCGGCACCGCCCGGACGCCGCGCACCGATTCACGCTGCAGATCGGTGACCCCGCAACGATCGCCGCCGGCACCGGCATCGACACCATCGCGGATTTTCGCAGCACCGACGTGGCGCTCGGCGGCGAAGGCGCCCCGCTCGTCCCGCCGTTTCACGCGTGGCTCCTGCAGGACCCGGCCGAGCACCGCATCGTCCTGAACATCGGCGGCATTGCGAACATCACGGTATTGCCGGCCGGCGGCGGCGCCGTCGCCGGTTTCGACACCGGCCCCGGCAACACGCTGCTCGACGCATGGATACGGCGCGAGCGCCAGTTGCCCTACGACGACGGCGGGCGCTGGGCGGCATCCGGCGGCGTGGACGACGCCTTCGTCGCGCGCTGTCTTGCCGACCCGTATTTCGCTCTCGCGCCACCGAAAAGCACCGGCTTCGAGACCTTCAACCTGGACTGGCTGACCGCCATGCGCCCCGACGGCGTGGCCGCCGTCGACGTACAGGCAAGCCTCGTCGAAGTCACTGCCCGGAGCATTTCAGACGCGGTGCATCGCTGGGCCCCGGAAACGCGCGCGGTATACCTGTGCGGCGGTGGCAGTGAAAACGGGCACCTGTGCGAACGGCTGCAGGCGGCGCTGGGTGACGTCGCGTTGCGGACGACGGATGACGCCGGGATGCCGGCGGCGTGGATGGAGGCCGCGGCGTTCGCCTGGCTGGCCCGGCGACACGTGCGCGGAGAAGCCGGCAACCTGCCGGCCGTCACCGGTGCCCGCCGCCCGGCGATCCTTGGCGCACGGTACCCGGCTCAGCCGAACGTCAGCTCGTAACCCGCGTCCTTCTGGTACAGCTGCTCGCGCTGCAGGTCGGCAGCGGTCAGCGCGTTTGTCGCGAGCCACTCCGGATCAAAGGCCAGGTGCAGGCGGTTGTCGCGGGCGTCGAGACGCACCTCCGGGGCGACGTCGTCGTTGCGGCTCCGGTTCAGCAGCACCGCCAGGCGCAGCAACAGCACGAGCCGCAGCGCGTCCTCGCGCCACGCGCGCGGCAATTCCTTGCGCAGGCGCATGTTGATGGGATTGCGCTGGCTGCCGATCAGGAACGCGAGCAGACGTTGCTCGGCCCGCGGAAAACCCGGCATGTCGGCATTCTCCGCGACGTAGGAGCCGTGCCGGTGGAAGCCGTCGTGCGAAATGTCGAGGCCGATCTCGTGCAGGCGCGACGCCCAGCGCAGAATCTGCGCATCGAGCTCCGAAGTCAGTTGCCAGGCCTCGCCACACTGATCCAGCAGCATCTGCGCCGTCGCTGCGACGCGATCGGCCTGCCGCTGGTCGACGTGATAGCGGGCCTGCATGGCCTGTACCGTGCGCTCGCGCGCATCTTCGTGCTGCAGGCGCCCGAGCAGGTCGTACAACAAGCCTTCGCGCAGCGCGCCGTCCGACACGCGCAAGCTGGGAATGCGCAGCGCAATGAACAGTTCGACCAGGATCGCGAGTCCGCCCGGCCATACCTGCGCGCGCCGCTCGGACAGCTCGTTCAGCATGACCTTGCTGATCGAGTCGAACTCGCACACGCGATCGATCAGGGATTCGACGACCGGCAACGTCAGTTGCCCGGACTCCTGCAGCCGCAATGCCCGCGCCACGCGCTCCGTTGCGCGGATCGTGCCCGACGTGCCGATGCCCTCGAACTCGCCGGCGTTCCGAAAGTAGGCCTTGACCGGCCGCAGCTCCAGGCGCGCCGCTACCCGGGCGCGCTCGAACGCGTCGCGCGTGATCGCGCCGCCGGCAAAGAAGCGCTCGGTCATCGAAACACAGCCCATGTCCAGGCTCTCGAGCGCGCGCGGCGTTGCCCCCTGGCCAAGGATCGCCTCCGTGCTGCCGCCGCCGATGTCGAGCACGAGCCGCAGGCCGTCGTTCGGCGGCAGGCTGTGCGTCACGCCGTTGTAGATAAGGCGCGCCTCCTCGATACCGGAGATCACCTCGATCGGGTGGCCGAGTGCCGCCTCGGCCTCGGCCATGAACGTGGAATCCTCGCGCGCGCGGCGGATGGTGCTCGTGCCGGCCGCGCGCACGCTGGCGGCGTGCATGGCCTTGAGGCGCTCACCGAACTGGGACAGGCAGACGATTGCGCGTTCACGGGCGTCGGCGGACAACGTGCCATCGTCCGACAGGCCCTCGGCCAGACGCACGGTTTCGCGCAGGCGATCGATGATCGCAAGCTGACCGTGGCGCAATTCGCCCACGATCATGTGAAAGCTGTTGGAGCCGAGGTCGACGGCGGCGATGACCTGCGGCTGATCGGAACTCACGTCAAGCCGTGAACGATTGTCCGCACCCGCAGGTCGTGGTGGCATTCGGGTTTCGAATGACGAACTGCGCGCCGCGCAGGTCCTCGGTGTAGTCGATCTCGGCACCCATCAGGTACTGGATGCTCATCGGGTCGATCAGCAGCGTGACGCCGCTGTTTTCCACCTGGCTGTCGCCGTCTTCGATTTTCTCGTCGAACGTGAAGCCGTACTGGAACCCCGAGCAGCCGCCGCCCGAAATGAACACGCGCAACTTGAGCGCCGGGTTGTCTTCCTCCCGGATCAGCTCGCCCACCTTCTTCGCCGCGGCGTCGGTGAAGACGACGGGCGGCGGCGGTGCGGGGATGGGGTCGTGCGTGTTCGTCTGCATGTCCTGTCTCGGGTCGTTCAGGCCTTGTTCCGGATCGGGGTCACGGCCGACTGGTCGAGTTTTTCCGTCTGGGTGACCAGCGGGACGCGGCCTTCCGGCTGGTGCACGAGTTTGCCATTGATCTCGGCGCCGATCGCCATTTCGATCAGATTGTAATACACATTGCCGATAACGCGCGCCGTCGAGCCCAGGACCACGCGCTTGTTGGCGTAGACGTCGCCCTTGACGACGCCTTCCAGGAGCACGTAAGGCACGGTCACACCGCCGTCCACGGTGGCGCCCTCCGCCACGCTCAGCGAACCTTCGCTGTCGGGGTCGGCCGACACGTTGCCGTGCACCACGCCGTCGACGTGCAGGCCGCCGCTGAAATGCACGTCGCCGCTGACCCGGGTTTCGAGCCCGATGATGGTATTGGCGACGTTCTGCCGTTTCTTGTTGCGCCCGAACATGGCGTCTCTCCCTGTCCCGGCTACACCGGGGTTATGCAGCCTCGCTGCGTAATTTCAACCCTGGCTCGACAGCCAGGCATAGTTTTCCTCGATGCTCGCTATCGACTTCGTGCGTGATTCGACCTGCACGGTCACGCGCTCGGGCGTGAACCCGTCGGGCAGGACGATCAGCCGGTCGAAGCCCTGGAAGTAGCGGAACGAAAACGCCCACTTCGAGTCGTCGTCCGCCGAGATCAGCTCGCGGAACTCGTAGGACCGCTCCTCCCCGTCCTGCGTTCCCGCAATGCTCAAGCTGACGTCGCCCGACACCTTGCGGTCGTGTTTCATGGCCTGCACCAGCACCAGCCGCACGTGGTAGCGGCGCTCGTCGTCGCCGCGCATCAGGCGGAAATCCTGCACCCGCAGCCCCGCCTGGCCGTCCGCCGGCGACACGATACCGCGGTAGAACGCGATCGCGTCCTGCTGCTCCTGGATCTTCGCCTGCAACTTGACCAGCGACTTCTCAACCTCGGCGTAGGCCTCACGGTCGATGCCGCGGTGGGTTTCCAGGAGCGCGATCTGCTCCTTCAGCGCCTGGTTGTCGTCCTCGAGCGCGTCGATCCGGTCCTGCAGCACGCCGCGGGCCTTGGCCGCCGCCACGATATTGTAACCGCCGTGGATTCGCCCGAATTCGTAGACCAGGTACAGCGCGCCGGCGGCCAGCAGCACGAGCACCACCCGCACCGCCACGCCTTGCAACGCGCCTGATCTATAAGCTATTGAATGTCTTGACACTTTCGCGTTCCGTTCCGCTTCGGCCCGCTGACAGGAACGTTATGTTACGCGGCACCCCGGGCAAACAGAAGGGGAGCGCGTCACGTTCCGGGCGATCGGTTCGCGCCCTGCGCGGCGCATCGTTTATGCTCGGCGGCGATGAACCTGCTCCTTTCCTGGTACCTGGCCCTGAAGGCCCTGCACGTCGCGTTCATGGTGACGTGGTTCGCCGGGCTGTTCTACCTGCCCCGGCTGTTCATCTACCACGCCGAATCCACCGACGCGATCAGCCTCGAACGTTTCGTCACGATGGAACGTCGCCTGTTCGCCATCATGACCATCGGGGCGGTCCTTACGGCGTTGTTCGGCGGCCTGCTGCTGATCGCGAACCCGGCGCTGCTCGAGCAGAACTGGTTTCGCGTGAAGCTGTTGCTGCTGGCGGGGCTGATCGCCTTTCACCTGCGCTGCCGGACGTGGATGCGACGGCTGAAAGACGGCTACGTGGTCGAAAACACGCGTGGGCTGCGGTGGTTCAACGAGATACCGGCGTTCTTCCTGCTGGCCATCGTCATCCTCGCGATCACGAAAGCGCCGCAGTGAGCACGCGTCAGCCGGCGTCCCGCCCTTCCAGCACGATGCGCCAGCGCTTCGGCCACCACCGCGGTGGTTTCGGCATCGCGAGCGGGTACGCCGTGTGCCCGAGTTCGTGCAGCGCACTCGCGTACACGCGGCGCTTGAAATAGATGACCTCGTTCACCGGGCGCCAGTAGCTGACCCAACGCACACGGTCGAATTCCGGCGTCTCGCCGCGATCGAATCGCACGTTTTCGTCCGTGGACCGCAATCGCAGCATGAACCAGCGCTGCTTCTGCCCGATGCAGAGCGGCGTCGAATGCTTGCGGACGAACTTGTCGGGCAGGCGGTAGCGCAGCCAGTCGCGGGTCACGCCGAGCATCTCGACGTCGTCGGCCGTGAGGCCGATCTCTTCCTCGAGTTCGCGGTACATCGCCGCCTCGGGCGACTCGTCCTCGCACATGCCGCCCTGGGGAAACTGCCAGCCGCGCGCGCCCACGCGGCCGCCGAGCAGCAGCTTGCCGTCGTCATTGGTGAGGATGATCCCGACGTTGGCGCGGAACCCCTCGTCGTCGATCCAGTCGTTGCCCATCGCAACCGGCTTGAAACCTTTGCTACCGACCACTCTAACGATAGCCCGCCCGTTCGGCCAGTTTCACCGCGTCGGCCGCGCCCCAGCCGCCGGCGGACAGGGTGTTCGCGGATTCGGCGTCCAGCCCGGCTGCGCGCGTCGCGCCGGGCAGCGCGGCGTGGTCCGCCAGCCAGGCGAGGAGTCCGGCCGCGCCCTCGGGCGAATGGGCATGCCGGCCGATGCCGGCACCCGTGATCTCCACGGCGGGCACCGGCGGCTCGACATAGCGCAGCAACCCCGTGCGCTCGTCCGCGCCGGCGCTCTGCCCGACGATGCCGATCGCGCAGTCCCCGCCCGCAATCGCCGCGACCAGGGCATCCTCGCTACCGAACGGTGGCGCCGCCAGGTTGGCGAGCCAACCGCGCACCGCCCGCTCTGCCGGCCGTGCGCCCAGCCGCGCAATCATGTTCGCGACGACCGTCCGGCTGAGCGGCTGCGCCGATGACAGCACGCAGACGCGGCCCTTCAGCGATTCCGACGCGAGATCCTCGTAGGACCTGACGGTGCCGGGGCCAACCGCGCGCGCGTCGTACACGAGAACGGCCTTCCGCACCGCGATGGCGATCCACGCGCCGTCCGGATCGCCCGGCACCGCCGCCAGGTCCCGCGGCGTCGGCCGCAGCGCTCCTTCCATGCCGGCCAGCCAGATACCGTGTACGTCAGCCGTTACGAGCAGGTCCGCGGGAGGATCGTCGCGCCGCTCGATCACCGCGCTGACGTTCGCGTCGCTGTCGTCGAAGCGAGCGCTGACTCGAACGCCCGTGTCCGCGGTGTACGCCTCGAAAGCCGCCGTCAACGGGGCCGACGCGCCGGCAGGCGCGTAGACCACGATCGGCCCTACTTCCGGTGCCGGACCTTCGGGCGGCGGCGGCGCGCGCTCGCAGCCGGCGAGCGCCAGAAACGCGGCGATGACGGCGACCTGGCGCCCGTTCATGCCTCGCTCTCGACGACGACCCGGTCGCGCCCTTCCGACTTCGCCTTGTACAGTGCCACGTCAGCCCGGGCCAACAGCGCCTCTCCCTGCGTCTTGAAGTCCGTGCTGCGCGCGTCCGGCGCAATGCTGGAAATGCCGATCGACACGGTAACCGGCACGGCCTCACCGCCCGGCAGCGTGACGGGCGTGGCCGCGATCGCGGCGCGGATACGCTCCGCGAGGCGCACGCCGTTCACCGTGCCGGTGCCCGGCAGCAGCACGACGAACTCCTCGCCGCCGTAGCGCGCCGCGACATCGCTCGCACGAACCTGGGATTCGATCCGCTGCGCGAGTTCTCGCAGCACCGCGTCACCGGCCGCGTGTCCCCAGGTGTCGTTGACCGACTTGAAATGGTCGACGTCGAGCATCAGGCAGACGAGCTTGCCCCGGTCGCGGCACGCGCGCGCCAGCTCCTCTTTCAGACGCACCTGCAGGTAGCGGCGGTTGTGCCATCCGGTCAGCACGTCGGTGAATCCGCTGCGCAGCAGGCGTGCACGGTTGACCACGTTTTCGATGCAATAGGACGCGATGACGCCGAGGTGCGCCAGGAAGTCACTGGCGTGCCCGCGCGTGAACCGGCTGCGGTCGTTGCTGCCGAAGTTGAGGCTGCCGATCAGCTTGCCGCGGTGCAGGAGCGGGATCAGCGCCACGCTGCCGAGCGGCGGACCCGGCAGCACGAGCTGGTGGTCGCAGCCGGCGTAGGGCCCGAGCCAGGGGCTGCGCAATGCGACGTATTGCGGGGCCAGGCCGCTCAGCGATTCGACGAACAGCACGCCTTCGACCGGGGCCGTGCCGGACGCGAGCAGCAGGTGCCGCACGTCGTGGTCAGGGTCGCACAGCACGAGTGTCACGGTCTGCAGGCCGTAGCTCGCCCGCAGGCCCTCGACGATCTCGTGAAACAGCGAGGCCATGTCCTCGGCCTGCAACAGGCGCAGCTCGCGCTGCTGCGAACGCCGCATCTTGTTTTCGTTACGCGCGACCTCGTCCGTGAGTTCCTGCAGCCGCCGCCGCGTCGCGTCGAGCTCTTCCTGCAGATGATCGCTCCGCATACGCCAGATTCCCTTCCCCCCGGATCGCCGCCTCTTTTACCAGAATCGCCCGTTGCCGTCCCGCGATGCGCCCACGCTTTGACGGATGCGGCTCACGAGCGCAATGCGAGGTACTCGCGGCCGCGCTCCATGAGCTCGACGAATCCCGCCTCGTCGCCGGCCGTCACCAGGTCGCGAATGCGTTCCGCCGCATCGCGCAGCGCATCGAGCGGCCCCAGGCCGAAGCGGTTCAGGTGCTGAATCTCGAAGTACAGGTGCGGGTTGTCCCGCGCGACCGCACCCGCGACCAGCAGCTGCGAATCGAACGTCGTCGACGACAGCCGCGCCAGGCGCGGCGCCGCCTCGCCGCTCTCTGCGAGCGCGGTGAAGAACGCGATGTTCAACGCGTGCGACAGTCCGAGTACGTAGGCGATCAGGCGGTCGTGATCGTCCAGGCTCATGTCGAGCTGCTCGACCATCGTGGCCCGGAACAGCTCCTTCGCCGCGGCGGTCGCGGCCGCGTTGCCGCAGTCGCAGAAAATCAGGTGGCGACCCGACAACAGCCGCGTGTCCGGGCCGAACATCGGGTGCAGCGACGTCACGTTCAGACCGGCGTCGCGCAACTCGAACAACCCGTCCTGCAGCGGCGTCTTGAGCGACCCGATATCGAACACCAGCCCGGGCGGCTTGAGCACCGCGAGCTGCGCGAGGATCCGGCCGGACACCGCCAGCGGCGCCGCGACGACGATGACGTCGAAGTCCACCCCCGCGTCAGTCCAATTGCGGAACTGCCCGGGCCCGTCCGTGACGCCGGGGTCGGCGACCGTCGTGTCGAATCCCTGCGAAATGAAGAAGTCGACGAACCAGCCGCCCATCTTGCCTGCGCCGCCGATGACCAGCGCACGGCGGCCGTCACCGAGCGCCTCGGCAACCACGCGATCGCGCTCCTGGCTGGCGAGCGACGACAGGATGAGCTGGCGAAGGATGCGTTCGGCGAGGTCCGGGTCCACGTCGAGCGCCAGCGCCTGCTCGCGCGCCAGGTCCAGAACCTCTTTCTCGCGCGCGTAATCGCGCGTCGCCGTCCCGTCCCTGCGCTTGCTGCGGCCGATCTCGGCCACAATGCGCTGTCGCTCGGCGATGAGCTCGACGATCTGCCGGTCGACATCCGACAGGTTGTCCCGGAGGTTCTTCAGCGTCATTCCGTTCTCGTACGGCGTGCGGGCGGTGAATCCCCGACTTTGCCGCCTCGAGGTTGGCGGAGCAAGCCGGCGGGCCGGCGCCTGCCGGCGAGACTCTAATAAATTCCCGCCGCACACGTTAGACTTCGGGGCCCGATAGAGAACGCGACCGGAGAAAGGACAATGAAGACTCGCGCCGCCGTAGCCTGGGAAGCAGGCAAGCCGCTGGAAATCGAGATGCTGGACCTCGAGGGCCCGAAAGCGGGCGAGGTCCTGATCCGAAACGTCGCCACGGGGGTCTGCCACACCGACGCCTTTACGCTGTCGGGCGACGACCCGGAAGGCCTGTTTCCGTCCGTGCTCGGCCACGAAGGCGGCGCGGTCGTCGAGGAGGTCGGTGCCGGCGTCACGTCGGTCGCGGTGGGGGATCACGTCATTCCGCTGTACACGCCGGAATGCGGGGAATGCAAGTTCTGCACGTCCGGGAAGACGAACCTGTGCCAGGCCATTCGTGCCACGCAGGGCAAGGGCCTGATGCCGGACGGCACGTCGCGCTTCAGCCTGAACGGCAAGCCGGTGTTTCATTTCATGGGTACGTCCACGTTTAGCGAGTACACGGTGCTACCCGAGATCGCCGTCGCGAAGATCAGCAAGGAAGCGCCGCTCGAAAAGGTCTGCCTGCTCGGCTGCGGCATCACCACCGGCATCGGCGCGGTACTGAACACGGCGAAAGTCGAGCCGGGCGCGAGCGTGGCGGTGTTCGGCCTCGGCGGCGTCGGGCTGAGCGTGATCCAGGGCGCCGCGATGGCGAAGGCCGGACGGATCCTCGCAGTCGACATCAACGAGGACAAGTTCGAAATGGCGCGGCAGCTGGGCGCCACGGACATGGTGAACCCGAAGAAGTTCGAAAAGCCGATCCAGGACGTCATCGTCGAGTTGACGGACGGCGGCGTCGACTACTCCTTCGAGTGCGTCGGCAACGTGAACCTGATGCGGTCCGCGCTGGAGTGCTGCCACAAGGGCTGGGGCGAGTCGGTGATCGTCGGTGTCGCCGGCTCGGGCCAGGAAATCTCCACGCGCCCGTTCCAGCTCGTCACCGGTCGCGTCTGGCGCGGCACTGCATTCGGCGGCTGCAAGGGCCGATCGCAGCTTCCCGGGATGGTCGATCAGTACATGGACGGCGAAATCCGCATCGACGACTTCATCACCTACACGATGCCGCTCGAAGACATCAACCGCGCGTTCGACCTGATGCACGAAGGCAAGAGCATCCGCTCGGTCATTCACTTCTGATCGCAGCCGGCCACTGCACGCCGTGGCGCGCGTCGCCGTAGCAGCCCCGTCGCAGCTTGCGGCCGACGGCGCGGCCGAGGTCGCGGAAGCCGGCGGCAACGCGGTCGACTGCGCGCTGGCCGCCGCGCTCGTCGCGATGAACACCGAACCGGGCGTCTGCGCGCTCGCCGGTGGCGCGTACGTTACCGTTTCCGCACCCGGCGAGGCCGCGGTCACGTTCGACGGCAACGTCGCCGTGCCCGGCAAGGGCCGCGATCCCGCCCTGCGCGGACGCGGCACCGCATTGGTCACGATGGACTATGGCGGCGGCATCACGACGCTGGTCGGTGCCGGCGCGGTGGCCGTCCCGGGTTCGCTGGCCGCGGTCGACGCGGCCAGCCGCCGCTACGGGCAGTGCCGCTGGGACAAACTGCTCGCGCCATCCGTACGTGCCGCGCGCGAGGGGTTTCCGCTGTCCGCGGCCTGCCACTATTACCTTCGCTACTCGGGCGAACCGGTCTTCGGCCGCAGCGAGGACGGCTACGCGGCGCTGCACGACGGCGACGGCCTGCGTTCGATCGGCGAGCGCATTCGCGTCCCGCACCTCGCCGACAGCCTGGAGCTGATCGCGCGCGACGGCGCCAGCGCGATGTACACCGGTGAACTTGCCGCCGCCATCGCTGCGCATTGCGAGGCCGGGGACGGTGCCCTGACACTGGCGGACCTCGCGGAGTACCGGGCCGTCGCACGCCCGGCCCTGCTATCCCGCATCGGGGACTGGCACATCGCGACAAACCCGCCTCCCGCTGTCGGCGGCGCCGTGCTGTCCGCGATGCTGCTACTGTCGGCGCGCGACCCCCGTCCATCGTGGGATGCCGATTCCATAGCCGGCATCATCCGGATTCAACGCGACTGCCTCGACTACCGGCGCCAGCACCTCGACCTTGCCGACGACGCGATTGCGGCTGCCGACGCCTTGCTTGACGCGGCCCGGCACGGCGGCGTTCGGACATCGCCTCCGTCCGCATCGACGATCCACACCTCCGCCGTGGACGCCGACGGACTTGCCTGCGCGGTGACGGCATCGTCGGGCTACGGCGCCGGCGAAATGCCGCCGGGCACCGGGCTGTGGCTCAACAACTGCGTCGGCGAACTGGAACTCAACCGGCGCGGGCTCGACGCCGGCCCTGTCGGCGCGCGCCTGCCGTCGAACATGGCGCCCACGGTCGCCGGCGACGGCGAACGCGTCCTCGCGATCGGCTCGCCCGGCGCCGACCGCATCACGACGGCGCTGCACCAGGTCCTCGTCAACCTGATCGTCCGCGAGCGCTCGCTGGCCGAGGCGGTCGCGATGCCGCGGGTGCACGTGGACATGAGCGGGTCGCACGACCGCCTGATGGCGGAACCCGGCATTCCGTTGCCCGGTGTCGATCTGCCGGTGGTGAGCAGCGACGAGTGCAACATGTATTTCGGCGGCGTTGCCGCCGCGATGCGACGGCCCGGCGGGTTCGACGTCGCCGCCGATCCGCGACGCGAGGGCGCCGTACTTCTCGCCTGAGCCCGCCCGCGTTTGTTACGCTCCGCGTCTCGTTACGGACCGCGATCGCGGAGGATCGACTTGACGCAGGCACCCCTCGCACCGACGTTGCCGGAAACCCTTCCGGACGATCCGTTGCACCACGCGAACGCGTGGCTTGCACATGCAACGCAAGCGGCGGTGCAGCGCAACCCGAACGCGATGACATTGTCGACAGTCGGCAGCGACGGTCAGCCGTCCGCACGCGTCGTCCTGTGCAAAGCCTTCGTGCCCGACCCCGGGTACGTCGTGTTCTACACGAACTACCGCTCACGCAAGGTTCAGCAGCTCACGGCCAACCCGCAGGTTGCGCTGACGTTTCACTGGGATGCCCTCGGGCGCCAGGTCCGGCTGCAGGGCACGGCGGTACGCTCGCCCGCGGCGGAAAGTGACGCGTACTTCGCGACGCGCGACCGCGGCAGCCAGCTCGGCGCGTGGGGGAGCGACCAGAGCGCCGAGATCGGGTCGCGCGATGCGCTGATCGCGCAGATCCGGGAACGCGCGGCCAGCCTGGGGGTCGAGCTCGGTTCCGACCTGGCGCCCGTCGAACGGGCCGGCGCGGCCGCGATTCCGCGGCCGTCGCACTGGGGCGGCATCCGCGTCTGGCCGACGCGCGTGGAACTCTGGATCGAAGGCGCGGATCGCATCCACGACCGCGCGGCATGGACGCGCGCGCTGGAACCGTCGGGTGATGACGGCTTCCGGCCGGGCGCGTGGACAGGCACCCGCCTGCAGCCCTGACCGCTTGTCATGCACCGTTACCTGACCGAACACGACGTTGCCTGTCCGTTCTGCGGCGAAACGATCACGCTGCTCGTGGACGCGTCCGCGGGGTCGCAGCAGTACATCGAGGACTGCCAGGTCTGCTGTCGGCCCATGCAGGTAACGGTCGAGGCCGACGACGGTGAAGTCGAGAGCCTGAGGATCGATGGCGCGAGCTGACCGTCGCTGGCTGCCGGTGCTGGCACTGCTCGCCGGGGGCTCCGCCGCCGGCGACGTCGTCGTCACCGAGGGCACGAACCTCAGCGTCGACGTTGCCGCCGACGGGCGCCTCGTCATCGACCTGCTCGGCGGACTGCGCGTCATACCCGCGGCCGGCGGGGACGCGGTGCCGCTCCCGACCGGCGAGCGGGGCGCGCGCGCACCGCGCTGGTCGCGCGACGGTGAACGCATCGTCTACGAGGTATTGGCGGACGGCTTGCCGTCGCTGCGCATCCTGGACGTGGCGACCGGGACGAGCAGACCCCTCGGCGACGGCCGTCACCCGGACCGCACGCCGGCCTGGCACCCCGATGGCAAGCGCGTGATCTTCTCCTCGCGGCGCGGCGCGTCGGGCTTCGACCTCTGGGAAGCGGACGTCGGGTCGACCGCCGCCTGGCAGATCACCGACCTGCCCGGGGACGAATCGGAACCTGCGTGGTCGGCCGACGGACAGCATCTCGTTTACGTTCACGAGTACAACGGCCGATGGTCGCTGGTCCTCAAGCGCGCCGGATATGTCGCCGAATCGCTCGCTGTCTCGGACCGCCCCATCCGGGCACCGTCCTGGCGACCCGACGGCAGCCTCGTCACGTGGCTTGCGTTCACCGAGGGTGCCTGGCAGGTCAACATGACGATCCTGTCCGAACCGCGCCTGACCCGAATGCTGATGCGCGACCAGGATTTTTTCCTGTCGCCGATCGCATGGGCAAACCGGCAACAGATGATTTACACGGCCGACGGGCTGATTCGAACCCGGCGGTTCGACGCCTGGTCGTCCCAGACGCTGCCATTCCGCGCCAACATAGGCTCCGCGTCGGGCTTCGCCAGCCTGCCGCCGCAGAACCGGACGCTGCCGCCCGCGCCCACGCCCGACGGGCGGCGCATCCTGCGCGTCGACCGGGTCTGGGACGGTCTGGAGGCCAATTACCGCAACGACGTGGACGTCGTCATCGACGGCGGCACGGTCGCGGCGATCGAGCCACGGCGCCCGCGCGACGACGGCATCGTCATCGACCTGGGCGACGCGACCGTACTGCCCGGCTACGTGGACGTGTACGCACGTCTCCCCGACGAATTCCCGGCGCGTCTCGGTCCCGCCCTCCTCGCCCTCGGCGTCACGACGCTGGTGATCGACTCGCCGCGTGCCGGCGAGCTGGCCGGCGCATGGGCCGATCCGTCGCAGCCGGGGCCGCGCGTTTTGCGGGCGAGTGCGCTCGGGGATGCCGCGATCGACGAACCTGCGCCCTGGCTGCTGACCGTTGGCGGCGACCCATCGGAAACCGCCGCACTGCGGCCCGTCGTGCGCGAATGGCAAGGCCGCGGTGTGGCAGTGCTGGCCGACAGCTGGCAAGCCGGTCTGGGGGCCGGCGCCACGCTGGTACTCGGCACGGCGAACCGGCCGACCTCGCCGAAAGGCATTCGCTACCAGGACGTCCAGCTGGCGAGCGGTATCGGCAGTGTGACGTTCGTGTCCGGCCTGGCCGATGCGTTGACCCCCGGCATCGACGCTTTGCTCGACTCCCGGGCCGCCCGGCTGGTCGCGCCTGCGGGCGCGGCGATCCGCCCGTTCGCCGAGCAACCGGAGTTCCGTCCGCCATGGCCAACGCTGGTCGCCGGCAGCCGCCCGAACGGCCTGCCGCCGGGCCTGGGCCTGCACGCGGAGCTGCGGGCCATGGCCGCCGCCGGCCTCCCGCCCCGCGAGGTCCTGCAAAGCGCCGGCCTGAACGCGGCAACCGTACTCGGCGCCGGCTTCCGGCTTGGCCGCATCGCGACCGGATCCGCGGCGGACCTCGTCATCGTCACCGGCGATCCGCTCGCCGACGTCGACGCCGCGGCGGCCGTCATCGCCGTCGTGCGTAACGGCCGCTTTTACAGTGCGTCCGGCCTCCTCGACCGGGCGTTGGCCCCGGCCAGCGTCGAATAATTTGACAAAATGCACCTTCCCGACGGCCCGCCGTGTCGGAGACGCATACAAACCGCCGGCGCGCCGTGTGCTCCTGGGCCGCGGGCACCCCAACATCTTCGATGCCTTTCGGGCAATCGTCGCTTTTTCAGCAGCTTACCAAGGCTAGCTGGCACGCCGCCTGATGTTTCGGGCCGAAAATCGTCGGCAGACTTTACACATTGGGCCGCGGCAACGGCCGCCGCGCGCCGGAAATCGCGCGGATGGCCGGAGAATCCTGCGTTCCCGGCGGGTTGGCACAGCTCTTGCTTTTATAGCTCTGCCCAAGCGAAGTGTAACTGCGGCGGGTGGCAACATCGGAACAGTTGAGGATTCAGACGCCAGAAGAACAACAACAACAAAAAGAAAAAGATCCAGATCCAATAACAATAAGACACCTGTATCCGGCTACCGTTTTTTGCAGTTACCTCTTTTGAAAAAAAGAGAAATTGGCCCCGCCGCCTCGGCCGCGGGGCTTTTTATTGGTGGGTCCCGTGTTGCGCCCCGCCGCACTTTCCGTCAATGATGCGGTCTCAATGGCGGGGTCCCGCCCCGCCTTAGCCAACCGACGGGGACTACGCCGATGACGAAGATGCCATCGTTCCTCCGCGGCGCCACACTGGCGACGCTTGCCGCCGCATGCTGCTGCGCTGTGCCTGCCATGGCGGACGGCGCCGACACGTATGCCGCGGCCGTGGCTGCCGACGACCGGCTGCCGGGCGACTACGATCGCGATGCGGGCCGCAAGCCGGCCGCCGTGCTCGAGTTTCTTGGCGCTGAACCCGGCGACGCGGTCCTCGACCTGTTCTCCGGCGGCGGCTACCTTACCGAGCTGCTGTCGCGGGTCGTCGGTCCGGACGGCGTTGTCCTGGCGCACACGACCGAGCTTTACATCAGCTACGTCGGCGACGAGTTCGCGGCGCGCTACGCCGACGACCGGCTGCCGAACGTCGAGGTGCTGATCGCCGAGAACAATGAACTCGAGCTCACGCCCGGGAGCCTGGACGTCGTGCTGATGGTGCTCGCGTATCACGACACCTACCTGTCGCAGCCGGCCGAGGGCTGGGAACCGATCGACCGGCCCAGGCTGCTCGCAGAACTCCGCGCCGGCCTCAAGCCGGGCGGCGTGCTCGGCATCGTGGACCACGCAGCGCCGCCCGGCGATCCCGCCGGGATTGCCGAGTCGCTGCACCGCGTCGACAGGGCGCAGGTGATCAATGACCTCGAAGCCGCCGGTTTTGAACTCGACGGTTCGAGCGACCTCTTGCGAAACCCCGACGACGACCGCACCAGGAACGTCTTCGACCCGGACATTCGTGGCAAGACCGACCAGTTCATGCTGCGCTTCCGGAAGCCCGAATAGCATGCGCCGCGTACTCGTCACCGGCCTGGCGCTTGTCCTCGGCGCCTGCGCGCAGGAAACACCGGATTTCAGTGAAGCCAGCATCGCGGAGCTGCACGACGCGATGCAGCGCGGCGAGACGAGTGCCGAGGCGCTCGTCCACTGGTACACGGATCGCATCGAGGCCATCGACCACTCCGGCCCCGAGCTCCGCAGCATCATCGAGATCAATCCGGACGCGCTGCAGATCGCGCGCGCGCTCGACGAGGAGTGGCAGTCGAGCGGGCCCCGCAGCCCGTTGCACGGCATTCCGGTCGTGCTGAAAGCGAACATCGATACCGCCGACCGGATGGCGACCAGTGCCGGTTCGCTCGCGCTCGCCGAACACATTCCGCCGGAAGATGCCTTCCTCGTGGCACGGTTGCGTGACGCCGGCGCCGTCATACTCGGCAAGGCGAACCTCAGCGAGTGGGCGAACTTCCGGTCGACGCGTTCCTCGAGCGGATGGTCCAGCGTCGGCGGCCAGACGCGCAACCCCTACGATCCGACGCGCAATCCCTGTGGTTCCTCGAGCGGATCCGCGGTCGCGGTCACAGCCAATCTGACCGCGGTGGCCGTCGGCACGGAAACGGACGGATCCGTCGTCTGTCCGAGCGGCATCAACGGCATCGTCGGCATCAAGCCGACGCTGGGGCTGGTGAGCCGTACCGGCATCGTGCCGATCGCACACAGCCAGGACACGGCGGGGCCGATGGCACGCTCGGTGCGCGACGCCGCGCTGTTGCTCGGTGCCATGACCGGCGCCGATCCGGAGGACCCGGCGACGCGCGATGCGCCGGCCGAGCGCATCGACTACACGGCGAACCTCACGGCCGATGCGCTGGACGGCAAGCGCATCGGCGTCGTCCGCTCGTACTTCGGCGCCGGCAGCAACCCCGACGTCGCCGACGTCCTGTCGCGCAGTATCGACACGCTGCGCGCCGGTGGCGCCATCATCGTTGACGACATCGACCTCGATACAGCCGGCGCCAGCGACGCCGAGTGGCTCGTGCTGCTGTACGAGTTCAAGGCGGACCTGGCCGTCTATTTCGAGCGCAGCAAGGCGCCGGTGCGCAGCCTCGCCGATGTCATCGCGTTCAACGACGCCCATGCCGACGCCGTGATGCCGCACTTCGGGCAGGAAATCATGTTGCTGGCCGAGGAAAAGGGCGGGCTCGACAGCGAGGAGTACCTCGCGGCACTGGCCGACAGCAAGCGGATCACGCGCGAGGCGCTGGCCGGCGCGCTTGCCGAACACGACCTCGACGCGTTGGTGGCGATCACGAACGGGCCGGCCTGGAAAACCGATCACGTGACCGGCGACCACTTCAGTATCAGCAGTTCGTCCTTCGCCGCGATTTCGGGCCACCCGAACGTGACGGTGCCGGCAGGATTCGTTGCCGGGCTGCCTGTCGGCCTGTCATTCATCGGGCCGATGTGGTCCGAACCTGAGTTGCTGCCCCTGGCCTACGCGTTCGAGCAGGCGAGCGAAGCCCGCAGGCCCCCGGCGGTCGGCGTCGGCACCGCGAAATAGCCCCGGCGTTCGCGGCCCGGTCGCGAAACTGAGGAACAGGCCCGGCCGGCGCCTGCCCGATGTGGCTCAATACGGCCATGTTCAAGGCCGTCCGCATCTCCGTGCTGTTGTTCGTGCTGTTTTTTGTCGCCGTCAATTCCTGGCTCGTGAAGGCGCGCAGCACCGACTGGGACCGCAACCTGTGGGTGAAGATCTATCCGATCAATGCCGACGGCGACGCGGCCACGGCGCGCTACATCGACGGCCTCGACGTCGACGATTTCGCGGATATCGAAGAATTCATGGCGCGGGAAACCGCTCGCTATGGCAAGCCCGGGGACCAGCCGGTCCGCATGGAGCTCGGCGCACCGGTCACCGAGCAGCCGCCGTCACTCGACCGCGACCCGGGCGTGCTCGACGTCATGATGTGGTCCCTGAAGATGCGCTGGTGGGTCGGCAGCGCGACCGACGACCAGGACCGCATCGAACCCGACGTCAGCATTTTCGTGCGCTACCACGCCGGCGAGCGCGCAACGGTGCTCGAGGACTCGGTGGGCATCCAGAAGGGCATGTTCGGCATCGTCAACGCCTACAGCGGGCGACGGTACAAGGCGACGAACAACGTGATCATTGCGCACGAACTGCTGCACACGCTGGGCGCCACGGACAAGTACGAACTCGGCACCGGCCAGCCGATGGCGCCGGACGGGATCGGTGAACCCGACCGCGTCCCGCTGTACCCGCAGCGCATCGCCGAGATCATGGGCGGTCGCATCGCGCTCTCGCCCGACGATGCCGTTATTCCGCAGAGCCTGCGCTACGCCGTGATCGGCCCCGCGACCGCCGCCGAGATCCGGCTCGTCGACTAATCGACGAACCCCGAGAGCTGTTCGAGGTACCGCGCGTGCAGCGCCGGCGTCGCGGCCAGCACGGAGCGCGTCTCGAGTGCGGGTGCCTGTCCATTGAGGTCCGTGAACACGCCACCGGCCTCGGCCACGATGATCGACAACGCGGCGATGTCCAGGATGTTCACGTCGGACTCGATCACGGCTTCGATCTTGCCGGCCGCGAGCAGGTGATAGTGGTAGAAATCACCGTAGCCGCGCGTCCGGTCCGCCCGCCCGAGGATGGCGCCGAGGCGCTGCCAGCCGTCGGTGGCCGTCAGCGACTTCAGGTTGCCGGTCGACACGGCCGCGCGATCCGGGTCCGCGATATCGCTGACGGACAGGCGCTCACCGTTCAGCCAGGCACCCTGCCCTTTCTCTCCCCACGCAAGCTCGTCCATCATCGTGCCGCTGGACACACCGAGCACGATCTCGCCGCGGTGCATCAGCGCAATTTGCGTGGAGAAGAACGGGTACTGGCGCACGAAGCCCTTCGTGCCGTCGATGGGGTCCACGAGCCATAGATACTCGGCATCCGCCTGCGTCTTGCCGGTCTCCTCGCCGTAGAAGCCGTGCCCGGGGAAGCGCGCGAGGATCGTGGCGCGAATCGCCTCCTCGCACTCGACGTCCGCCTGCGTGACGGGGGTGCGGTCGGCTTTCGTGCGCACTTCCACGTTGCCGCGGTAGTAGCCGCGGCTGATGTCCGCGGCCTGGCGCGCGGCCTCCAGGGCGACCTCGAGGTACGCGGATTTGTCGGGTGTCATTGCATCGGTCATGGCGTGAACGGACTCTTCGGCCCCGGGTCGGAAACCCGCCGCACTATGCGGGGACCGGCCGCAAAGCTCAAGCGCGGCCCTGCGGCGCCCGCTCCGGAACGTTAGAATACGAGCCACTTCATGCAGGACGGCGACACGATGGGCAACCGCCTCTCCAGGATCTACACCCGCACCGGCGACGATGGCACGACCGGCCTCGGCGACGGCAACCGCGTCGCCAAGGACAGCGCCCGCGTCGAGGCTTACGGCACCGTGGACGAGGCGAACAGCGCGATCGGCGTCGTTCTCGCGCACGACACGCTGCCGGATAACGTGCGCCGCTGCCTGACGGACGTGCAGCACGACCTGTTCGAACTCGGCGGAGAGCTGTGCATTCCCGGCCATGAAGCGGTGCGCGCCGAATTCGTCGATCGCCTCGAACGCGAACTCGACGCGTTCAACGAAGACCTGCCGCGCCTGAAGGAATTCATCCTGCCGGGCGGCGGGCCTGCCGCTGCGGCATGCCACCTCGCCCGCACGGTCGTGCGCCGCGCCGAGCGTCGGGTGACCACGCTCGCTGCCGGCGAAGCGGTCCGGCCGGAGGCCATCCGCTACCTGAACCGACTGTCCGACCTGTTGTTCGTTGTCGCGCGCGTGCTGTCGCGCGCGGAAAACGGCGAGGAAGTCCTCTGGCAGCGGGATCGCTGACGTACGCTCAGAGTGTCCAGCCGTACAGCGTCAGCGCGGCGATCAACACCACCCAGATCAGGAGCTGGCGGAACACCAGCCGGTTTGCCGCGCTCGCGCCGCGGATAGCGCGCTCGCGCAGGTCTTCCTCGTCGTCGGCATCGAGGACCATCGCCCCGCGACCGACCCGCGCGAGCAATGCTTCGGTCGCGTCCGCGCCCGACGCCTCGTCAGCGCGCTCGCGCCACGCGTGCAGCGCGCCGTCGAAATGCCCGGCGACCGCGTAGCCCAGCGCCGTCAGGCGCGCCGGAATCCAGGCCAGCCATGCGTGTAACCGCACCGCGGCGGCGCGCGTTTCCGCGAGCGTCGCTTCCTCATCACCGGTCGCGCGGCCCGCGCTGAACACCGCGCGGCGACGCACGAGGTCCGTCACGCGGTAGGCCCAGGCGCCGAGCGGGCCGAGAGGACCGAGCACCACGAACCAGAAGATGACCGCAAACAGTCGATTGTTGGCCTGAACGAAGACGGCCGACTCGACGACTGCCAAGCGCTCCACCGGGTCCTCCGGCACGTCGCCCTCGATGAGGGCGTGGGCCGCCCGCTGGACCGCGTCGTCGTCGTCCTGCTCCAGCGCGACGCAGTATTCGTCCACGTCTTCGCCGATATCCTTAGGCCCCAGTGAGAAGAACAGCACGACGATCGCCAGCGCCAGGTAGGGAAAACCGAGCAGGCTGTCGCCGAGCGCGAACGTCACGACAAACACCGGCAACGCGAGCAGGACGGCCAGCACGAGGACGGTGACCAGCGCCGGCCAGTGCCCCGAACCGAGGGAGCGGAATCCCGCGTCGATCAGGCGGTCCATCCAGCGCATGCGCCGCCAGTGGAAGAACTGCGTTGCGAGACGCTCGATGAGGAGGCTGACGAGGAGCGCGATCAGGTTCATATCAGCGCATCATACAATCGCAGCCAGTCGAACGCAGGGCCGGGATCGGTTTTTCGACCGGGCGCAATGTCGCTATGCGCCGCGATCCGGCGGTTCGTGATGCCCGGGTAGGCCTCGCGCAGCGCCGCGATTACCGGCGCCAGTACGTCGTACTGGCGGTCGTCGTACGGCGTATCGTCGTCGCCCTCGAGCTCGATCCCGACCGAGAAGTCGTTGCAGCGCGGCCGGCCTCGGAACACGGACGCGCCGCAATGCCAGGCCCGTTCCGCGAACGGGACGAACTGGATCAACGCACCGTCGCGCCGGATCAACAGGTGCGACGACACCTCCAGGCCGCGGATCTCGTCGAAATACGGGTGGGCGTCCCAGTCCAGCGTGTTGGTGAACAGCGCTTCGACGTCTCCGCCGCCGAAGCGCCCCGGCGGCAGGCTGATGCCGTGCACGACGAGAAGTTCCGGGGCCGCTCCTTCCGGCCGCGCGTCGCGGTTCGGGCTGGGCACGAAGCGCGCGGGACGGATGAGCCCCGCCGCCACGTCCACTGAGAATTCAGCCGGCATGTGTAGCCACGATCAGGCATGATTTCGCCATCATGAGTACGAGGCTATTGGTTTCCGCTCCGCTCGGCAACGGGCGCGATGTCGTCCTCGAGGGCGACGCGGCGCACTACCTCGGCCGCGTGCTCCGCGCCGCCGTCGGCGACACGATCAACGTCTTCAATGGCGACGACGGCGAGTGGCGCGCCACGATCACGGCGATGACGAAGTCCACCGCGACGCTCGCCCTCGACGCCCCGGTCACGTCCGTCACCGAATCCCCTTTGCGCACGCATCTCGTCCAGGGTATCTCGCGCGGCGACCGCATGGACTTCGTCGTTCAGAAGGCGACCGAACTCGGCGTCAAGCGCATCACTCCGGTACTCACGGACCACGGCATGGTGAAACTCGACGCCGCGCGCGCCGCGAAACGCCACGAGCACTGGCAACGCATCGCCGACAGCGCCTGCGAGCAATGCGGCCGCGTCCGACCACCGCTCATCGACGCGCCGATTCCCCTCAACCACTGGTTCGGCGAAGGCCGCGCCGACGGCAGCACGCAACTCGTTCTCGCACCGGGCGCCGGCCAGCCGCTGTCCGCCATCGAAACGGTCGCAGAGAAACTCTGCTTCCTCGTTGGCCCTGAGGGCGGCTTCAGCGACCGCGAACTCGAGGACGCCACCATAGCCGGCTTCACCCCCGTATCCGCCGGCCCGCGCATCCTGCGTACCGAAACCGCCGCGCTCGCCGTCCTCGCCATCGCCCAGGCCCGCTGGGGAGACCTGTAGGTCAGGGACAGGCACATTTCTGAGGCAAGTTCGGGACGGTCATGTTTCCCAGGGAAGGAAAATACAGGACAGTCATATTTCTGAAGAAATTCGTGTCGAATACCTCTGGCTCGCGAGACGGCCACCTTCGAAAATGAGTGCATGCCCAGAGCCCGCAAGCACCTGGTTTGTCTCGATACCACCCCCTACTACCACGTGGTTTCCCGCTGTGTTCGCCGGGCATATCTGTGCGGTAGAGACTGCGTTACGGGAAAGTCGTTTGAACACCGAAGAAGCTGGATCGAGGACCGGGTTCGGCAGCTGTCGGCGATCTTTTGTGTAGAAATCGCCGCATACGCGATCATGAGCAACCACTACCACCTGGTCGTAAAGCTCGTCCCGGACAGGGCGAAAAAGTGGTCTGACGACGAAGTTCTAAGCCGCTGGGCCGCTTTGTACCGTGGCCCGCTACTCATGCAGCGCTACCGTGAAGGTGACGCTCTTTCCCCGGCTGAGCAGGACGGCCTGGCATCTATCGTGAGCGTTTTTAGGAAGCGCCTGACCAGCCTCAGTTGGTTCATGAAGTGCCTGAATGAACCCATTGCCAGGCAGGCCAACCGCGAGGACAGCTGCACCGGGCATTTCTGGGAGGCCCGCTTTCGTTCGCAGGCGCTTGCCAGTGACCGCGCTGTGATTGCCGCCATGGCCTACGTTGATCTGAATCCCGTACGGGCCGGCATCGCCCAGACACCGGAGGAATCGGCGTTCACCAGCCTGCGAGCGCGACTCGAAGAAGCGGCCCGCGACAGCCGTCGAAACCGACTTTATGGTCGACGTCTGATGCCGTTTGCCGATGAACTGGGCGCTGAGGCGCTACCCATTCGACAACAGGAGTACCTGAGGCTCATCGATATTGCCGGGCGCTCCGCCTTGCGGGGCAAGCGTGGACGAATTAGCCGCCGCACGGATCCGATCCTTGAGCGCCTTGGGCTGTCGCAAGACGAATGGGTGGAATCGGCCATCCGATTCGAGAGCACGATTCGCCAAGGAGACCTGCGTACAGCGAAATCGGCCTAGCTCACCGCGCACGATATTCAGGTTTGGTGCCTGAGACTTGGCGTGCCTGTCATTCTTGGTCCAGGGCCTCCCGGGACCGGCGGCATCACAGAATAGACGGTTAAGCGAATTCGCGGTTGACCGTCACACAAGAGTGCCTGTCCCTGGTGGTTGCCTGTCCATGGTGGTTGGCATGGTGGTTCAGACCGAGAAGTGCCTGTCCATGGTGGTTAGGCCTGGATGGATTCGCGGGCCAGCAGGTGTTCCAGTTTTTCGAGGTCGGGGATCAGCGGGAACTCGTTGATCATCTTCACGCGACACAGCGCGGGAGCGCCGTCGGGCCAGCCCTCGGTTGCCTCGAGCTTCAGTACGTCGCGGTTCACGCGGACGAGCTGCGGAAAACCCTGGGTAATGATGCCGAAGAAGCCGGTCTTGAGGGCACCGGTGCTGGCGACGAACACGACGATGCGCGTGCGGCCGGTAGGCACCGGGACGTCTTTGCCGATGAGGCCCTCGTAAGAGACGACCGGCAGGTCGCGTCCGTTCCAGTTGACGGCGCCGAGCAACCACGGCTGCGATCCTTCGCGGCGCTTCGGCGCGCCGAAACGCACGACCTCCGCGACGCAGGCGCGCGGCACGATCAGGCGATCGCCGGTCAGGGGTATCAGCAGGCTGTAGACTTCGTCGGCGGCCGTGTTCATGGCAGTTCGATCCCGCGGTCCTCGAGCTGCCGCCGGATCGCGTCGAGCAGCTGCGCATCCTGGTAAGGCTTGCCGAGGTAATCGTTGACACCGAGTTCGATCGCCCGGGCCCGGTGCTTGTCGCCGACGCGCGAGGTGATCATGATGATCGGCACGTCCGCCACGCGGTCGTCGTTGCGCACGTGCGACGCGAACTCGTAGCCGTCCATGCGCGGCATCTCGATGTCGAGCAGTATGATGTCCGGCTTCTCGTCCTGCATGACGCTGATCGCGTCGAGTCCGTCCTTGGCCGTCATGACGCGCAGGCCGTTGCGCTGAAGAAAGCGTTCGGTGACGCGGCGCACGGTGATCGAGTCATCGACGACCAGCGCGACCGGTCGACGATCGGCCGGCGCCGGTGCTGCCTTCTTGAGCTCAACGACCGGAGCCCCGGTGCGCACGAGTGCATTGATATCGAGAATCAGCACGATGCGGCCGTCCCCGAGGATCGTTGCGCCCGAAATGCCGCGAATGCCGGCGAGTTGCGGACCGACCGTTTTGACCACGATCTCCCGGCTGGCAAGCATTTCGTCCGTCAGCAACGCGGCGGAGTAGTCGCCCGCGCGCACGAGTATGACCGGGATGAACGACTCGTCCTGAGGCAACTGCGCCGCCTGGCCGCCGAGGTACATGCCGAGGTGGCGGAACTTGTAGGCCTGCTCGCCGTACTGGTAGCTCGGTTCCGGCTGGCTCAGCAGCGTCTCGAGTTCGGCGCGCGGAATGCGCGCGACGCCCTCGACCGACGGCAACGGCAAGGCATAAACCTCCTCACCGGTCCGGACGATCAGTGCCTGGGTGATCGCCAGCGTGAACGGCAGGCGCACCGTGAAGTTCGTGCCCTGGCCGGTCACCGACGAGATGCGCAGCGAGCCGCCGAGTTTCTTCACCTCGTTCGCGACCACGTCCATGCCGACGCCGCGGCCGGCCGACTGCGTGACGGCGGTGGCCGTCGAGAACCCCGGCGTCAGGATCAGCGCCATGATCTCCTCGTCGCTGGTCTTGTTCTCGGGCTTCAGCATCCCGCGTTCGTAGGCCTTGCGGCGAATCGCGTCGACGTCGAGCCCGCGCCCGTCGTCCGCGATGTCGATGACCATCTCCGAGCCCTCGCGGTGCAGGCGAATCGTGATGCGGCCGACAGCCGGCTTGCCGGCCGCCTGTCGCGCATCGGGGGCTTCGAGGCCGTGCACCACGGCATTGCGCAGCATGTGCTCCAGCGGCGGCAACATCTTGTCCAGCACCTGCCGGTCGAGTTCGCCGGATGCGCCCTCGACTGCCAGCTCGGCGCGCTTGTCGGCCTCGGTGGCCGCCTGCCGCACGAGACGCGTCAACCGGCCGACGTGGCGCTCGAACGGCACCATGCGCGTCCGCATCAGACCGTCCTGCAACTCGGCCGTGACGCGCGACTGCTGAACGAGCAGGCCCTCCGCCTCGTTCGTCAGGTTCGCGAGCAGGTCCTTGAGGCTGCCGAGGTCGTTCGCGGACTCGGCCAGCGCCCGCGAAAGCTGTTGAATATTGGAGTAGCGATCAAGCTCGAGCGGGTCGAAGTCGCGGGCGACCAGCGTGTCCTGGTGGCCGTGCATGATCTGCGCCTCGGTCTCGATTTCCAGCTTGCGCAACTGCTCGCGCAGGCGGGACACGGTTTGCGCCAGTTCTTCGACGTGGAACTCGAACGAACTCACCTGCTGGGACAGGCGCGAATGGTAAATGCTGATCTCGCCCGCCGCGTTCAGCAGGTCCTCCAGCAGGTCGGCGTCGATGCGCGCGAATTCCTGGCGCTGCTCGCCACCGCGGTTCGACTTCGCGGCCGCCGGCTTGCGTGGCGGCTCCGGCGCGGGCGGCGGCACCGGTACGACGACCGACGTCGGCGCGGGCGCGGGTTCCGGTTCCGCCTCAACGGCGGGCTCCGGCTCCGGCTCCGGCTCGAGCGCCGGTTCGGGCTCCGGTTCGGGCGTCGGAGTCGACGCGCGCCGGGCCTCTGCCAGTTCGTCGACGAGCGGCGTGTCGACGATGACCATGCTGACGGTGTCTTCCGGCTCGATCGTGAACGCCGACGGGGCTTCCTCGGCATCCGCCGGTTCGGGCTCCGGCAGGACCAGATCCTCCGCGATCTCGAATCCGGTATTGGCCTGCTGGATCTTCTGCTCCAGCTCCTGTGCGGCGCGCACGGGCTTGCCCGCCATCACGGTGTCGCGCATGCGATGAAGCTCGTCGATGCTGCGCTGCAGGAGCTCGGCGATGGCCGGGCTCGATTCGACGCGGCCGTCGTCCACGGAGATCAGCAGGGTTTCGATCTCGTGGCTCAGGTTGCCCATCGCCGTGATACCCGCCATGCGCGCACCGCCTTTCAGCGTGTGCAGGTGCCGCTTGAGCTCCTCCATCGCGCCGCCGTCCTCGCGATTGCCGGCCCACTGGGTGAACGCGGCATCCGCCGCCTCGAGCAGTTCGGCCGATTCTTCCGTGAATATTGCTGCGATCTCGGCGTCGTAATCGGCCTCTTCCGGCTCGGCCGGCAGCTTCGCGGCTGGCGCCGCCGCCTTGGGGGGCGGGGCCGGCGCCGGTTTCGGCTCGGGCTTCGGCTCCGGTTTCGGCGCCGCCCGGGGCGCATCGACCCGCTTCTCGAGCTCCACCTCGGTCCGGTCCGGTGCCTGGACCGAGTTCGTCAACTTGTTAATGTGATCGATCAGCGCGGTGTAATCGGCCCGCTTGCGATCCGGCTGGTTGATGTCCGCCACGATGGCGCCGATGGCGCGCGACGCGGCCCGCAGCGCGTCCAGCCCCGAACGCTCGAAGCCCACCTTGTAGTCGTACACCCGGCGCACGAAGCGGTTCAACGCGCCCGCAACGGCGACGCCGCGTTCGACGTTCGCCATGTTCGCGCTGCCGTGCAACGTGTGGCAGGCGCGGTGCAGCTTGTCGGTCACGTCGAACGGCGGCGCGTGGCCCTCGCAGGCTTCCAGGTAATCGCTGATGACCGCGAGGTGGCCGGCCGTCTCTTTCGCGAATATGTCGAGCAGGACCGGGTCCATCTCCAGCGCCGGCTCATCCTCCGTGGCCGGCGCATCGGGGGCCTCGACGACGAGGTCCGCGGCATTGGGGTCCCCTTCCGCGAACGCGCTCGCGCGAACGATCATCTGCTCGATGTTCGCGGCCGGAGGCGTGCCGACTTCAAGCTGCTCGATGAGCTGCGGCACGGCGCGCGCCGCTTCGAGCACGAACTCGACCATCGGCGGCGTGCGCGTCAGCGTACGGTTGATGAGGCGGTTCAGCAGGTTCTCGATGCTCCAGCAGAACTCGCCGACGCGCTCGGCACCGACCATGCGGCCGCTGCCCTTCAGCGTATGGAACGAGCGCCGGACCGTGATCAGCGTTTCCATGTCGTCGGGCGCGTCGGCCCAGGCGGGCAAACGGCGCTCGATCGACGCGATCTCTTCCTTCGCTTCCTCGATGAACAGCTCGAGCAATTCCGGGTCGAGGTGCTCGGATTCCCGCGACACGACCTTGAGCGATTTCACCGCAACGGTCGGCGACGGCGGCGTCGGGTCGCCCAGCCCGGCGGCCTCGATGTCCGCCTGCGGAATCTTCATCGTCGACGACCCCGGCTCGTCGGCCTGCCTCTTCACGAGCCGTGCCTCGACGTCGCGCAGCACGCCGAGGCAGGCCTCGGCGTTGTCGAGCATGTACCACGGCTCCGCGCGTCCGGCCTTTACCGTCTCCATGTAGTACTCGATGCTGACGATCGCGTCCGCGAGCCGGTCGGTGTCCTTCTGCCCGAGCTGCGACGGCCCGCCCGCGCGCAGCATGGTCGTGATGAAGTTGCCGATGCGCTCGACGACGTCCATCGCCCGCGTCTTGTTCAACATGAGCAGGCCGGCCTTGATGCCGCGTATCAGCGACGGAATGCTGTCCAGCCCGTGCGACGGCGCCTGGTTCGCCATGCTCTGGCTGACCGTTTCCTTGATTCGCGCGAGGTTGATGATGCATTCGCGCATCACCGACTCGGCGACCTGCTTGTAGTCGGCGGCCTCCGCCGGCGGCAGTCCGGCGCCCGGTGCCGCCGGTCCGGTTTCCTGCGGCGCCGTCAACCGCAGAAGTTGCTGGTCGAGCCGGTCCTCCACGCGCAGCAGCGTGGAGGCGATATCGAGAATGATCTGGTCGTTGGCGACGCCGCCGCGCTCGACGACGGCCTTCAGCCGGTCGATCTCGCCGTCGATGTCCGACCGCAGTTCGCCGAGACCGAGTACACCGAGCGTGTCGGAAATCTTCTTCAGCAGCTCGAGTTGCGGCACCAGCTCCGACGACTTGTTCATGCCGGTGCGGACGAAGATGTCCAGCACGTCCTTGACGCGGGCGAGGTCCTCCTTGATCGCCGACGCCACGGTCTTCATCAGCTTGACGCTCGGCGCGGACAGCGCTTCGCGTGCCTGTTCCACCTGTTCGTCGCCGGGGAGCAGCTCCGCGAGGTTGAACGCCGCGCGGATCTCGCTGATCCGCGGCCCGGCCGTTGCGGAGCGCGCGACGTAATACAGCAGGTTGTTCAGCAGGTCGTCGACCGGGTGCGCGTCGTACGCCGCATCACCCTCGTCGATCGCGTACTTGATCTGGCGGTCCGCCTGGCCGAGCAGGCGCTTGATCGCGACCGAGGTTTCCAGCCCGCCGTTCTGCAGGGACTCGAGCACGCCGCCGACGACCCACCAGAGCTGGTACATATCGTCGCGCGTGGCCGCGTTCTCCAGCGCCGTGGCCACCTTCGTCAGCGACTCGAGGTGCCGCGCGGACTCGCCGCCCTTGATCCAGCCGAGCAACGCGAGCTGGAACTTCGGCCGCAGGCGCCGCGCGACCTCGATCGGCTCCTCGCCGGAGCCCTGGCGATCCGCCACCGTCTTTTCGCTGCGCTGCGGCGACAGGTTCAACAGCAGCAGCGTGCCCTCCGACAGCAGGGGCTCGCCGCGCGCGGCGCGAAGGTCGTTCAGCATCGGCAGCAACACGAGCGCGATGTCGCGCCCGCCGCCCAGCAGCCGCTCGATGTAGATCGGGAGCTGCACCATCGAGCGCGTCAGGGCGTCGAGGCCGTCTTCACGCCCCTTCCCGGCACGCAGCGACGCGAGGTAGCGGCAGGCGAGTTCCATCTCCTCCGCAAGCAGCGCCGCACCGTAGGTCTCGGTGATCTGCAGCGCGCCGCGCACCTGGTGCAGCAGCTCGCCGGCCCGCAGGAGCGCCGCCGTGCCGCCCCGGCCGTCGACGCAATCCTCGAGCGCGAGGTGCGCGTTGCGGATGGTCTCGGTCAGCTCGTCGCTGATGATCGCGAGCGCGCGCACGGGGCTCTCGATGCCCTCCCTTGGCGCCGCCTGTATGCCCGTGTCGCCCGTCATCTGCGAATCAGCCCGGATTCCCTGTGCCTTCCGTAGCGGCGATCAGCCCGCTTTTGCCCGTGGCGCCGGTTGCGGCTTTCCGGGCGTCGCGTTCGCCGAGGTCTTGCGCAGCGTCTGTGCCGGCATTGCGTCACGCGGCAGCGTGAAGCCCGCGACGCTCTTGCGCAGCTGAGACGCGAACTCCGACAGCTTCGAAATGGCCGCCGCGGTCGCGGTGGTGGCTTTGCCCGTCTGCTCGCTGATCTCGCCGAGACGCTTCGTACGCCGCGTGACGTCGGCAGCGGCTTTCGCCTGCTCCCGCGCGGAACTCGAAATGTTCTGTACGAGGCTCGCGATCTGGTTCGAGACCTGCTCGATCTCGTCCAGCGCGGCGCCGGCGTTTTCGGCCAGCAGCGCACCGCCGACCACGTCCGTGGTGCTGCGCTCCATGGACACGACGGCCTCCTTCGTGTCGGCCTGGATGGTGCTGACCAGTACCTCGATCTGGCGGGTGGCGTTCGTCGATCGCTCGGCCAGCCGCTGCACTTCGTCCGCGACGACCGCGAAGCCGCGCCCGGCCTCGCCGGCCATCGACGCCTGGATCGACGCGTTCAGCGCGAGGATGTTCGTCTGCTCTGCGATGTCGTTGATCAGCTCGACGATGTTGCCGATCTCCTGCGAACTCTCGCCGAGGCGCTTGATGCGCTTGGACGTATCCTGAATGGTTTCGCGAATCGTATTCATGCCGTCGATCGTACGCCGCACGGCATCGCCGCCCTTGTGCGCCACCTCGACGGAGTGGCGCGCGACGTCCGACGAACGCTCGGCGTTGCCGGACACTTCCTCGATCGACGCCGCCATCGACACGATGGACTCCGTCGACGCATTGATTTCCCGCGTCTGGTTTTCGGCAGCCCGCGCCATGTGCGCCGCCGTGCTCTCGGTCTGCTTCGCCGCAGAGTCGACCATGATTGCCGTCTCGTTGACGGTCGTCACCAGCTTCCGCAGTTCCTCGATCGCGTAGTTGAACGAGTCGGCGATCGTGCCGGTAATGTCCTCCGTCACGGTGGCTTCCACCGTGAGGTCACCGTCGGCGAGCGAGCCCATTTCATCCAGCAGGCGCAGGATGGCCTGCTGGTTGCGTTCATTCTGCTCCGCCTGTTCCTTGGCCTGCCGCTCGAACACCGAGGACCGCGAGTTCAGCGACCACAGGACCAGCACGAGGGCGAGTGCCAGCCCCAGCAACGCGAGCGGAATCCAGGGACTGGTGAGGAATGCCGGCACCGGGCTGTCGGCCGTGCTGCCCGCGAACCCGCTGTCGAGCAGCGAGCGCGAAGCCGCCCGCAGCTCCGCGAGGGCAGGCGCCAGTTCCGCCGCCGTGCCCGCGCCCGCACTCACCTGCTCCACGGCCGGCTCGAGGACCGCGAGCGCCCCGACGATCGGCACGAGTGCCGCCTCGCGCGCCTCGGCGTTCAGCGGCCGGACGTCCAGACCGGATGCCTCGCCGCCGAGCGCGTTCGCAACGTCACGCAGGAACGCGGCGTCCTCGACGATCTGCGACGCCCGGCGGACCGGCTCGCCGCTGACGGCCAGGTTGCCGGCATTCGCCGCGAGCCGCGCGGCTCGCTGCTGGAACTCCTGCACGACGGCAGTGCTCGGCGTGCGGTTCAGGAGTTCGTCCGACAGGCCGAGCAACGTCCGCGCCTGTTCGCGCGCGGAAGCCGTCGCGGCGTTCAGGGCCTCGATCGCGTCCCGGCGGCCGAGGACGGTGGATGCGCGGTCCTCGAGCCGCGACCAGTCCGCGGGCGTGCCCGGGACATTGCCCGCACCGCGTCGCAGCTCCGCGAGCCGTTGCAGGCTGGTGTTGAGCGCGGTGAAGCCCCCTTCGGCGCCGGCAACCGCGCGGTGTGCACGATCGGGTATCGCCTGCGAGAGCGCGGCCAGTTCGGCATGGCTCCCGTCGTTGCCCGGCGGGCGCAGCCAGACCAACGCCGCGGCAACCAGCAGCGCGAACACGACGATGATGGTCAGGATGCGGAACAGCGAGGATGTATCGGTCGAATTTGCCATGGTTACGAACTCGTCAATTGCAGGCCGCGGGCGCTCAGTCCGCCGCCGCCTGCAGGAACAGGTTGCTCTCGATCAGCTCGAACAGGTTGAACACCGGCCAGCTCTCGGCACCCCGGTCGTAGGATCCTTCGAGGAAGCGATCGCAGCGCACGACGGTCTGCGGCTCCTTTTCATTGTGCTCGTCGGCCAGAAACCGGCGGAACCCGGCAACCTCGTCCACCACGATCCCGGCGGGGATTTCGCGGTGATTGACCGAGATGACGCGGGTCGTGCGCCGCAGCGACGTCCTGCCGCTGCCGAGCAGCAGTTTCACGTCCACGAGCGGCAGGAGGTGACCGCGAAGGTTGGCGATGCCGAGCAACCAGCGCTTCGCGCCAGGCACCCGCGTCATCGACTCGGGCAGCATCAGCACCTCGCGCACCTGTTCGCGGCTCGCGACGAAGCGCTCGTCGCCGATGCGAAACCCGACGCCGACCCACTCCCCCGCGCCGCCGGGCCCGGCCGCGCCGGCATGCGCACTGGCCGCCCGCCGCTCGATCTCTCGCAGCAGCTCGAACGGTTGCTTGACGAGCGTCGCCAGTTCGACGGCCGTGTTCACGCGTCGCGCCCCATTCAGGCCGCCATGACCGTATTGATCATCTCCACCAGCTGCTTCTCGCTGACCGGCTTGACGAGGTATTCGACGGCGCCCTGGCGCATGCCCCAGATCTTGTCCGTCTCCTGGTCCTTGGTCGTGATGATGATGACCGGGATATCGGACGTATCCGGGTCCTTGCTCAGCTTGCGGGTCGCCTGGAAGCCGTTCATGCCTGGCATGACGACGTCCATCAGGATGCAGTGCGGCCGCGCCTGCTTCGCCTGGCGCAGGCCCTCCTCACCGCTGTCCGCCACCAGCGTGTCGAACCCGTTCTTCTCGAGCATCGACTGGAACAGGTGCAGCTCCGTCGGCGAATCGTCGATGATCAGTACCGTAGACATGTTGCAGCCCCGCTCAGTTGATCTGGTTGGATATCGCGCCCAGGAGCTCGTCCTTCGTGAACGGCTTCGTCAGGTACTGCTCCGACCCGACGATCCGGCCGCGCGCCCGGTCGAACAGGCCGTCCTTGCTCGACAGCATGATCACGGGCGTGTCGCGATAGACCTTGTTGTGCTTGATCAGCGAGCAGGTCTCGTAGCCGTCGAGACGCGGCATCATGATGTCGACGAAAATCAGGTCGGGCTGGTGATCGGCGATCTTCGACAGGGCGTCGAAACCGTCGATGGCCGTGTAAACCTGGCAGCCTTCCTTGGTCAGCAGCGTCTCGGCTGTGCGGCGGATCGTCTTGCTGTCGTCTACGACGAGAATCTTGAGGCCGTTCAGGCTTCGGGGTGCATTGCTCGACACCGTGTCTCCTCCGAGTTCCGCGGCCGGCGGAAAGCGCCCAAAGCCTTCACGTGCGCGGGAAAAAAGACTTGTACCATATTGACATAAGTCCTGCTACGACACGGCCGGCAGACCGCGAATTCCTCTGCAAAACCGAGGCTTGCCGTGCAAGACGGGGCCGGTATAGTGAAGCGCTCGAATTCCCCACCGGGTGCACTGCCACATGGCCTCGACTGCCCTCCGCATCGGTATCGTCATGGATCCGATCGGCTCCATCACACCGAAAAAAGACAGTTCCCTCGCGATGCTGCTCGAAGCCCGCCGGCGCCGCTACGAGATTCATTACTTCGAGCAGCGCGACCTGCGCATCGAGCACGGCGTGGCGCTGGGCCGGGCACGGCTCGTCACCGTCAGCGACAATAATGACGCGTGGTTCGAGTTCGGTACTGCGCAGGAGGTCACACTTGGCGAACTGGACGTGATCCTGATGCGCAAGGATCCGCCGTTCGACATGGAATATGTCTATACGACGTACATCCTGGATCGCGCGGCCCTGGCCGGCGCCCGGGTCGTCAATGCCCCGCAGGCACTGCGCGACATCAACGAAAAGGCCTATACGGCGTGGTTCCCGGCGTTGACGCCGCTGACGCTGATCACCCGGTCCATGGCGGACATGCGGGCCTTTCTCGCCGAACACGGGCACGTCGTCGTGAAACCGCTCGATGGCATGGGCGGGCGTTCGATTTTCGTCGTGAAAAAGGGCGATAACAACGCCAACGTCATTTTCGAGACGCTGACCGACAACGGCCGCCGGTTCGCGATGGCGCAGCGCTACATCCCGGAGATCTCACAGGGCGACAAGCGGATCCTGCTGATCGACGGGGAGCCCGTGCCCTATGCGCTCGCGCGTATTCCGTCGGCGGACGACAACCGCGGCAACCTCGTCATGGGCGCGACGGGCAAGGGCCAGCCACTGTCCGCGCGCGACAGGGAGATCTGCGAGGCGGTCGGGCCGGTACTGCGCGAACACGGCGTGGTGTTCGCGGGCATCGACGTCATCGGCGACTACCTCACCGAGGTGAACGTCACGAGCCCGACGGGCATCCGGGAACTCGACCGGCAGTTCGACCTGAACATCGCCGGCCTCATGTGGGACGCGATCGAACGCCGCCAAGGGTGACGCAGTTCGCGTTTCTCGCGCCGTTGCCCGGTTAAACTGATGTATTGGGCACATTCAATAAGCGCTTGTTTTCAGAACAACTTTGGCGGATCATGCGCGGGCATCGAACCACGTCCGGGCAAACGTTCAGGTCTTGATGGCGCAAAACGCACTGATACTCGACGCGCTCGACGAGATGCGTCTCGTCGCGAAACCGGCGCCGGACCGGCTGCCGGCGATGCTGTTCCTCGCGGCCCTGGTCCACGGGGTGCTGATCATGGGCATCGCGTTCAACCCCGCCCTTTCCGAACCATTCACCGAGGCGATTTCCCTGGAAGTCACGATCGTGGCCGATCCGGACCAGGACATCGACCGTCCGGATTCCGCCGAGTACCTGGCGCAGGCCAGCCAGCAGGGCGGCGGTAACACGACCGAGCAGGTCCGGCCGGCGGCCACGCCGGAGAGTGCCTCGCCGATCGACAACGTCGGCGACGAGGACGGCCAGGCCTTCCTCGACGAGACGACCCACGATGCGGTGGCAGACGAATTCGTGGCCACCACCCGCGACCAGGCCGAAGCGCTGCCGCACGACCCCCGCAACGACCCGCAGCCGGAAGCCAGCACCGCGCGCGCGCTGGAGCGCGGCAGCGACGCGACGCTGCCGTTGCCGCAGGAAGACCGCGCCACGCTGCTGATTCACGACCGCGATCCCCGGCAACTCGTGATCTCGGCGGACACGCGCGAATCGAACGTCGCTTTCTACCTCGATGGCTGGAAACGCCGGATCGAGGCGGTGGGCGCCGAGTATTTCCCCGAACTGGGCCCGCTCGACGGCCTGACCGGCAGCCCGACGCTGGAGGTCAGCATCAGCGCGTCCGGCGAGCTCGCCGAGGTGATCATCCGGCGCTCGTCCGGCTCCGCGATCCTCGACCAGGCCGCGCTCGACATCCTGCGCCGCGCCTCGCCATTCGACCCGTTTCCCGAGGCGATCCAGGACGACTACGACTCGCTCCGCTTCGCGTACAAGTGGTTGTTTGCCGAGGAACTGATCCCGCAGGCAGCGAGTCTCGGCGACCTCTGACGCCGCCGCGCCCGGTTGTACCGGGCATCCCCAGCAACGATACTAGTCGCATGTCTGCGACCACCTCGCTAGCGAACCAGTTGCTCATCGCCATGCCGGGCATGCAGGACCCGAATTTCAGCAGCACCGTCACGCTGGTCTGCGAACACAACGACGACGGCGCGCTCGGCATCGTGATCAACCGGCCCCTGACCCTGAAGCTCGGCGGCCTGTTCGAGCAGCTCGATCTCGCCGACGCCGACGCCGGCGCCGCGTCGAACCCGGTGTTGATGGGCGGCCCGGTAGGGCCGGAGCGCGGCTTCGTGCTGCACGATGCCGCCCACAGCTACGAGCATTCGCTGGCCGTCTCCAGCGAGATCCGGCTGACGCTGAGCCGCGACGTCATCGACGCGATGGCCCGCGGCCGCGGCCCGGCAAAATCCCTGGTCGCGCTCGGCTACGCCGGCTGGGAACCCGGCCAGCTCGAAGAGGAAATGCTCGCCAACTCCTGGCTGACGGTCGTTGCCACGCCGCAGATCGTGTTCGACCTGCCGTTTGCCGAGCGCTGGTCCGCCGCGGCCGGAACGCTGGGCATCGATATCAGCCGTATGTCACCCGACGCCGGCCATGCCTGACGCGCCTGCCGCGCTGACGATCCTCGCGTTCGACTTCGGCCTGCGGCGCATTGGCGTCGCGGTCGGCCAGACGATCACCGCGTCGGCGAGCCCGGTCGGCACGCTGCTATCGACCGCCGACGGACCCGACTTCGACCGCATTTCCGCGCTGGTGCGCGAATGGCGCCCGGACCGGCTGGTCGTGGGCCTGCCGCTGCAGGCCGACGGCAGCGACAGCGACATGAGCCGCGCGGCTCGGGCGTTCGCGGCGGAACTCGCCCGCTACGACCGGCCGGTGGACTGCGTCGACGAACGGCACAGCTCGCAGGAAGCCCAGGCGACGCTGAAGCAGGCACGGCAAGCCGGGTCGCGCGGCCGCATCCGCAAGGAACACATCGACGCAGCGGCGGCCGTGCTGATCGCGGAACGTTACCTGGCCGGCAGCCCGATGATCTCGAGGTAGACCGCCGGCAGTCCGGAAGGGTCACTCACGCGCGCCGGCGGTGAAGCCGGCACTGCCGGGGCCGGCTCTGCCCGCACCGGACACTCCACCGCCGGCACCGGTGCCGGTGCGACGGCCACCGGGTCTGGCGCCGTCGCGGTCGGCGCGTCAACCGGTACGGCCGGCACGAGATTCCAGCCGATCAGGAACGCGCAGATCAGCATGACCAGGCCGTCGATGCCGCGAGCGATCATGTGCGCGGCGCCGTGTCGACGAAGACGATGAAGTGCCGCCGGGACCCGCGATCCTGATCGAGGCAGGAATAGCGCAGATCACCGCGAAACACACCCCCTTCCGCGATACGCTCACCCACCGCGCAGCTGTCGAAGCCGGCTCCGGGATCAACGAAGCCGGCGACGGCGCAGAACCGCGACGCGCAGCGCAGGAACTCGGTGTAGTAGCCTCGAATGCCGGCGGCGGCGATCTCCTCGGCGATCCGCCGCTCCGACGGCGCCGCCCAGGACCGGTCGCGGACATCGCTCGAGTAGGCGCGGTACCAGTCGACCGGCCGGTCCGGATCGTGCGCCGGGTCCCACGGATCGAGGGACCCGGGCGTCGAAACGTCATCCGCCGGGACGGGCGCCTCGTCGACGACGGGCACCGGTTCCGGGCATTCCGTTTCCGGCCCGGGCGCCTCGACGACCCGGGGCGGCGCCACGGTCGTCGTCGCGGCGGGTTCCACCGTGGCGACCCGCGCCGGCGCGAACCCCGCGGCAAGCGTGTAACCGGCCAGCCCGCCGACCGCGAGCAGTGTGATGCGCCATCCGTTCGTCAGCATGACACGCTCCGCCGCGTTCTATCCGGTGCTCGCTTACTCGACCTTCCGCTGCGGCGCGGGGGCAGTCGCCGGCTTCACGACTTCGGCCGGCTGCACCTCCATGCGCTGTACCGGCACGGACTTGAGTTGCATCGCCGGCGCCTCGTCATCCGCGCCGCACAGGACGCGGTAGTGCGCAGCGATCTGGCCTTCGGGTTTCGGCGACAGAATATCCAGTCGATACCAGCCGGCAAAGTCGTCCGACTCGTTCCCCGCCCCCGTCGACAGCGTCGTCTGGGCGTTCGGCGCCGAGTATGTCGTCTGCCAGTCCCGTGTCTTCAGCGTGCCGGCCTTGTCGAAGCGGAGCGAGAATTCCGGCGACTGCGTCCCGTCGAAGCGCGTGTACCGGTAGCGCACGGTGCCGGCGCGCGTCGCCGTCAGCGATCCGACAAAGCGGATCGTCGCCGGGCATTCTCCGGTATGGACTTCGGGTTCCGCGACGAACGAGCCCGCTTTCAGGAGCGGCTCGGCGCGGGCGGGAACGATTACCGCCCTCTTCGGCTTCGGGCCGTCGGACGGCAGCTTGTCCGCCGCCAGTGACGATGCCTTGCAATCGATGCGCGTGTTCACCAGCGTGCGGTCGGAATCCAGGTCCGTGCGGCCGAGACCGGTCGCCTCGCAGCGAAAGCTGTAGACCACGTTGAGCGACGCCGGGTAGCGCGCCTCGAAGCCTTCAGCGAGCAACTGCAGGCGGCTCTTCGGCGTCGTCGAGGCGAGGCGTTCCAGCTCGTCGTTGCACGCCTGCACCGGGTCGAGCTGCTTGTCGTTGCCGCCATCCCAGCGAAACACGGCGCTGGCTTCGTCGGCATGCGGAATCAGGAAGTTGGCGGGCTCCTTCGCGCCGACGCGCACGAAACCGGGAACCTGGATCTCGCCCTTGTAGGCCTTGTTGCCCCGGCCCTCGTACTGGCATTCAGCCCGGAGCCGCACGGAGACGCGCGACGTATCGGTACGGTCGACATCGGTGTAGCGCTCGCCGTTCGTCGAGTAGACCTCGAGTTCGGGCGCCCGGTCCCAGTCGGCGATCGGGTTGATCTGGAGGCGCTTCACCTTGTTCGCGTGCGCCGGCGAAGCGGCGCAGAGAGCGGTCACGACGAGTGCCGCCAGCAAGTTTCGGCCAGCCATCGGTTCTCTCCCAGGACGGCAAAAACCGCAAATTACCGGATGCCGGCCCCGGGAGCCACGCCTGGTTCACAGTTTTGCACGCGCAAAAAAAAGCCCCGCACGCGGTGCGGGGCTCTGCCTGCACGGATCTGCAAGCCTCGGGGATGGGGGGCGTAAGCCTAGAAGCCGTACGAGAAGGCCAGCGAAAACACGGTGCCCGGGTCCTCTTCGTACACCGGTACGTCGGCGCGCTCGATGACGATCGTCTCGCCGAGCAGGTTCTGCGCCTTGGCCTTGATCGTCAGGCTGTCGGTCGGGTACCAGAAGTACGTGAAGTCCACCGAGTGGAACGGTTGCTCGAAACCGTCCGGCGCGCCGTTCCGGCCCGCGACGAACAGGCGCTCGCCGAAGACGTTGTAAATCAGCGACGCGGTGTGCTTTGCGTCCCGGGAATCGAAGCCGAGCATGACGTTCGCCACGTACTCGGACGCGCCCGTCAGCGTGCGCACCGGGTTCGTCGGCACGTTCGCGTTCGGTCCCGCCACCAGCTCCGAATCCTGCAGCGTCAGGTTGCCCTGCACGAACAGCGTGTCGAAGATGCCGCCCAGGAAAGCGAGCTCCTTCAGGCCCTCGAATTCCACGCCCTGCACTTCGGCCGATTGCGCGTTGATCACCTCGCGCGCGATCGTCGTGTCGGATGCCGGGATCTCGAAGAATTCGATCGGGTTGTCGAGCTCCTTCTGGAACAGCGTCACCGTGAAGTTGTCGCCGTTATCGAAGAACCACTCGGCACGGAGGTCGATGTTCTGCACGTCAGACGGGATGATGCCGGGGTTGCCGCGGATCAGGTCGCTGGTGATCGGGTCGATGTAGCTTGCGGCCGTGATCTCCCGAAGGTCGGGCCGGACGGACGTCTCGCTGTAGCCGAGCCGCAGCTGGAACGTCTCCGCCCAGAAGCTGCCAATGTACGTCACCGATGCGGCCGGGTAGATGGCGTCGTCCTGGAAGACGGCCTGCTCGAGTTCGTCCGGGTCCGTGGTGACCTGCGGGTCGTCCTGCGAATAGCCGTAGGGGTTCCAGGACAGCGCGACCTGGCGGTAGTCCTCGTAGCGTGCCCCGGCCGCGAAGCGCCAGGTATCCGCGTACGTCCAGTCAACGGCGCCCCAGACCGAATCCGTCATCGTCGCGGCAAGGTAACTGTTCGTGTTCGCGCCCTGCCGGTCGAAGATCACGTTATTGACGTAGACCATCGAGCCCGGCACCGGGTTGGCCGGGTCCGGATCCGGGATCGCGGCGGTGATGTTCTCGTCGGAGAACACCTCGTCCAGCGTGCCCTCGAGCACGGACGGGTCGTCGACATTCAGGAAGCCCAGGCTGAATTGTGATTGCTTGTACGTGCGTGCCTTCTGGGCATGGTCCCAGCCGCCGCGCACTTCGAGGTACGACTCGGAGAACTCGATCGGCACCATGCCGCTCCAGCCGTAGTTTTCGACCTCGTCGTCCAGGTCCGTGAAGCGGTAGTCGGCCGCCGACGACGTCAGGCGCACCGACTCGCTGAGCACCTCACCCGTGACGGGATCGGTTTCGGTTTCCGAGGCCACCAGTACGCGGTTCGGAATGTCCGTCCGCGCCGTCGACGTCGAATAGAACCAGTCGATCTCGGTGTAGTTCGGCGTCCAGCCCAGCAGCGAGTTGACGAACGACAGCTCGTCGCGCGTCGTGTCGCCGATGACGTGGTGGCCGTTGACCTGGTTCGTGACCATGTTCCGCTCCTCGTACTCGAGGCGGTAGTCGCGGAAACCCTGGCCGGTCGACTTCAGACGGTTCTCGTTGAAAAAGTCGTAAACCTCGGTCTCATCGTCCGTGTTCCGCAGGAACAGGGTCGTCGTCGAGATCTCGTGCTCGCCAAGGTACGTCGCGCCGAGGTTCAGCGTGCCGGCGATGTTGACGCTCTTGGTCGACTCCTCGGAGATGCCGCTCTGTTCTTCCGGTGCACCGTAGGCTGCCGTCCGGGCGCGGGTGTAGCGCCACTCGGTGTCGTAGGACGCGCCGACGTTGAAGCCTACGTCCCAGTCGCGGCCGACGTCGAACTTGTTGCCGATGTTCGCGCGGATGTTCCAGTCCGGGTCCGGGCTTTCTTCCTGGATGCCGATGTCCCGGTTCAGCGACAGCGCCATCTCGCGGTTGATCGTCTGCGCGTCGAAGACCGTCGTGGACGCATCCTGCCGCTGCTCGAACGTGTAGATGTTGGTTACGCTCGGGTTTCCCTGGTAGGCGGCAACGCCGTCGACGATCGTCTGCGATAGCGCGCGGGTGCCGTCGTCCTTCCCCCACTTGTCGTCGCTGCCGCCCGAGTACGTCAGCATCTGGCTCGGGTTCTCCGAGTTGATGCCGGCGCCCACCTCGATCGACGCGTTGAATCCTTCCGGCACACCCTTCGTGCGAATGTCGACGGCGCCGCCGCCGAAATTGGCGGACAGGGCCGGCGAGTAGGACTTCTGCACCTTCAGCGACTCGACGACCGACGTCGGGAACACGTTCAGCGGGATGACGTTGCGCGTCAGGTCGGGCGACGGGATGAAGGCACCGTTCAGCGTCGTCGTGCTGTAGCGCTCGCCGAGGCCGCGAATGTACACGAACTTGTCCTGGACCAGCGTCAGGCCCGGGATGCGTCGCAGTGCGGCGCCAACGGTCGAGTCACCGAGGCGACTGATGGTGTCGGCCCCCAGCAGATCCGTGGCGAAGGCGTCGTTCATGCGCTCGTTCGCCACCGATTCACTGGCGCTGATGAAGCGGCCGGTAACGACGACTTCCTCGATCGGGCCGGCGTCTGCTTCGACGATCACGTCGCCCGGTGTCGGTACGACGGACTCGTCGTCCTGGGCGCTCGCACTGCCGCACGCGAGTGCAACGGCGGCATACAGCGGAAGCAGTCGGAAACTTTGCGATTCGTTCTTCATTTCATTGGTGCCTGTTCTTGTCGGCCGGATTTGACGCTCCGGTGTGCGTCAAGGCACCTGCGTCCGGGTGGACGCAGGTGCCCGTCGATTCACGCGTAAACTGTCCGTTGACCGCTTACTCGATCCACAGCGCCTGGCCGCGATTGTCCGGGTGAATGCCGTAGGTCCAGCCGGCGGTCCAGTCGTTCGTCGCTTCGATGGCGCCCAGGATGTTGCCCTGGGTCGGCTCGGTCGTGGCGGCCGGTGCGGCGCTGTCGACCATCGACGTCGCCCAGCTCACCGAGTAGATCTTCTGGTCGCCCTCGAGAAGCTGCAGCTCCGGGTTGTTCGCCGTGCTCGGATCCACTGCCGTACCGGTGGCGATGGTCGCGAACTGGGCGCCCATGGCTTCGGCGCGGCCCTGCTCGTCGTCAGCCTGGTTTTCCTGGCAGGCGAAGATCACGGAGTTCAGCTGCAGGTCACCGTTCGTGGCCGCGTCGTTCGTCTCGGTGTCGTCGATGCGCAGGCAGAAGTTGTCCGTCGCGTTGCTCTCGTCGTTCGCGCCGAACGAAGAGATCAGCAGCGAGTCGTTGATGACCGGCCAGATGCCTTCGCGGAAGCGCCAGCCGGCGCCCGAACCGTGCGTGCCTCCTTCGTTCGCCGAGAAAACGCAGGTCAGGTTGTTGATCGTCGGGCGGCTGTTCAGGCCACGGGCGATGAAGTCCGCGTTCAGCGCGACGTTGGCGGCGCTGTAGGAACCGATGCCGTCGGCCTCGATGCACTGGTTGCCGTCGTTCTCGGGCTGGATGACCAGCGCGTTCGTGATCGTGCCGTTGTAGCCTTCGTCGATGTCGATCGAGTCGTCGCGGACGTACAGGGCAACCACGTTCGTGAAATTGACCGAACCGCCGAACATCTCGATGCCGTCATCGTAGGTCGAGTAGACCTGGAGGTTCTCGATGACCGTCGAGCTGCCGACGCCACCGAACGAAATGCCGTTCAGCTCGTCGCCGTTGCCGACCTCGGCGCCGGTGTGCTTGACCACGACGTAGCGCAGGATGCCGGAGTCGTCGGCGTCGTTGTCACCGCCGTACTGCGACTCGTCGTCACCGGCAGAACCTTCTGCTTCGATCGAGCACTCCGTGCCCGCCGTCAGCTGGAATCCGGCCTGGCCGCGGATGCCGTCATACGAGCACTTGTTGCTGACGCCGAAGCCGTTGATGACCATGCCGCCCCACTGCTGGACGCTTTCCGGGTCGACCGTGCCGTTCAGGTCGGAGACCGACGTGAACGTGATCGGAGCGTCAGCGCGCCCGTCGGCAAGAATGCGCGAGCCGCGGTTGATGATGATGAAATCCTTGTTCGTCTGGAACGCGAGCGTGGCACCTGCCTCGATGGTCAGCGTCGGGCCGTCACCGCCTTCGGTGATGCCCGCCGCCTGGAGGTCGGCCTGGGTGCGATACGTTTCGCCCACGAAGAGGCTCGACGTGAAGATGTGCGCACCGCCGTCCGGGAGGGCCGGAATCAGCAGGTCAACGGTCAGGTTGTTCTTCGGACCGACGAAGGCCGAGCCGTAGGTGCAGTTGCCGTTGTTGTCGGCCGTGCCCTGGATCGTCTGGCCGTTCTTGACGTAGGACGCGCACATGTCGCTCGGGGTGCCGCCGCCGCCATTGTTGACGGTGTTGTTGCTGTTGTTCACCGAGGTCGTCGGCTCGATGTTGATGTCGCCACCGTCGCACGCTGCGAGTGCGAGGCCGGCTGCGAGCACGGTGAACAGTTTGGTGGATTTCATTGAACTACTCCGGGTGTACAGGTTTTTGTGCCGCTGCAATCTAGAGGCGCTATGTGGTGGTCGTGTGACAGAAACATTAAGAATTGGTTACGGGCCGCCTCAGCTGTCGAGCGAGAAGCGGTAGCCGGAGCCTCGAACGGTCTGCAGGTACCGGTCGTAACCGTAGGGTTCCAGCAGGCTTCTCAGGCGCCGGACGTGAACGTCGACGGTGCGCGGACCGACCAGCGTGTCCCGGTCCCATACGTGCACGAGGAGCTGCTTCCGGGAGAAAACGCGGTCCTGATTCGTTAGCAGGAAATGCAGCAGGCGGTACTCGCGCGGCGCAAGCGACACGCTGTCGCCGTCGACGATCACGCGATGGCCGATGTCGTCGATCGTTATGCCGCCGGCCGTGAACACGTCGGCATGCGCGAAGTTCGCCGGGCGGCGCAGGCAGGCGTTCACCCGGGCCAGGAACTCCGGCATGTACAGGGGTTTACCGACGACGTCGTCGGCGCCGGATTGCAGCGCAGCGACCGCGTCGTCCCGGTACCCGTTCGACGAGGTCATCAGGACCCGCATCGCGCGGTACTCGCCACTGCGCCGGACGTCACTCAGGAGTTCGACCCCGGCAATGTCCGGAAGCGTGCAGTCGCAGACCATCAGGTCGGGACGGGACTTTTCGACGGCGCGAAGTGCCGAACCGGCACTGTCGGACTCGCTGACGTCGTGACCGAGTTCCCGCAGGCTCCTCACGATCTGTTGGCGCGCGTCGCGGTCGCCGTCAACGACGAGAATCGATGCCAATGCCATGTTTCCCACTCAGGTGCATTACCGTAAGTGAAGAAACCACAGTCCCTTTACAGGCTGTTTAAGCATGCATTGCAGATTTGTTACGGCGGTATTACAGACGGGGCAGGAAGCCCCTGGGCGGGCTCGGGCTGCGGGGTACGGCACGCCGGCACGATATCCGGAAACGCCTCGGCGCCTTGCCGGCGCCGGCGCCGCACGCGCATGGACCGCGGCGGCCGGTCAGGCGTTCAACGGGGCCTGTTTTCCGGTCTTGGCGGGCGCCTGACGGCGGTCGCGGTGCGCGATCATCCGTTCGTTGAGGTCGGTGATGCAGCGGCTCCCGGTGCGTTCGCACAGGAACGGGAATACCGCGTGCAATGCGCAACACAGGCTGCCCCGCAGCATCGACAGGCTGAAGCCCATCGCCGCCACGAAATGCTGCCCGTAGGTCTCGCCAACGGACGCCGGATGCTCGCGGAACTTCTCGATAAGCTTCATGACTCTCCCTCCATGAGCACCCAGTATGGCGGCGCGCCGGCAGACCATTGTTGCTATTTATTGACCCTCGGGCCCTGTTCGTGAAACGATCGTTCTTCTACTGTGGAAATCAGAGAACGTATGGACCAAACCGACCGCAAGATCCTGCGGGTGCTCCAGTCGGAGGCCGGACTGTCCATGGCGGAGCTGGCGGACCGCATCGCACTATCGAAGACCGCCGTCTGGCGGCGGGTCCGGGAGCTCGAGGAGGCCGGCGTGATCCGGCGCCGGATCGCGATGCTGGACCCGGAGGCCTTAGGCTTCGGCCTGACGGTGTACGCGTTCGTCAGCACCAGCCACCACAGCGACGCGTGGTTTTCGCGTTTCGAGGCCGCCGTACGCTCGATCCCGGAGATACTCGAATTCCACCGGACCAGCGGCCAGGTCGACTACCTGCTGCGCGTCGTCGCGCGCGACGTGCGCCACTACGACGAGATCTACAAGCGCCTGATCCGCGAGGTGGACTTCGCGGACATCAGCTCGACCTTCGTCATGGAAACCTTCAAGGACGGGCCGGAACTGCCTATCTGAGCCCGGCCGGCGCCTATTCGCCGGCCGCGCGCGCCGTCAACTCGTGCTGGGCGTCGCGCTCCGACCCCAGGAAGATCGCTATCCAGCGCATGCTCTCGTCGTTCTCCAGCGCGAGCTTCAGCGTCATCGTGAGCGGCACCGACAACAGCATGCCTATCGGGCCCAGCACCCAACCCCAGAATATAAGGCCGATGAAGACGACCAGCGGCGACAGCCCGACGCCGTAGCCCATCAGCCGCGGTTCCAGGAAGTTGCCGAACAGGATGTTGATACCGACGAAGCCAACCATGGTCGCGATGGCTTCGCCGACACCGAGCTGTACGAGCGCAAGCAGAATCGCCGGGATTGCGGCGATGATCGAGCCGATCGTCGGCACGTAATTCAGCAGGAACGCCAGCATTCCCCACAACAGCGGGAAGTCCAGCCCGATCAGCCAGGTCAGCAGCCAGGCGAGGAACCCCGTCGCGGCGCTGACGACCGTCTTGATGCCGAGGTAGCGACCCAGGTTATCGAGGAACACCCGTTGTTTCTCGAACGTCGCCGCCGTGTGCCCGAACGCCGCCTCGACTTTCGTCCGCACCGACGACGCCTCCAGCAGCATGAAGATCATCGTGATGAAAATCAGGAACACGTTCGTCAGGACGCCGCGCAAGCCGTTGAGAAAATTTGCAACCAGGCGCATCGCGGTGCCGGGATTGAACATGTCGCGCACGCTCGCGGACACGCCGTCCATGCCGAGCTTCGCCGCACTGAACTGCACGGCACTGTCGAAAATCGCGTTCAGGCGGCTCTGGTAGGACGGCAGCGCCGCCGTAAAATCCGCGATCGAGCGGCCGACGATCGTGCCGACAACAGACAGGATGAGCATGATCGCCGTCACGATGATCAGCGCCGCGAAGATCGACGGCACACGATTTCGCTGCATCCAGAGCATCGGCCGGACCGTAATCAGCGCGAGGAACAGGGCCACCAGGAAGGGCACGAGCAGCGCTTTCGCGAACTGCATCCCGTAGATGATCACGACGACAGCGGCGAAGCTGACGATGGCGTTGCGGTCTGGTCGGGCAGCCGGCTTCATCCGGTTCCTTGGCGAGCGTCGGGGAGTCCTCGCATGATCGCACAACCGCAGACCGGTTGACACGCGCACTCCCTTTGCGACACTGGGTCCATGGCTGCCACCGAATCGCAAATGCTCCCGCTGGGCACAGCGGCGCCGGACTTCACGCTGCCGGACACCGAGAACCGGACGTGGACACTGCCGGACGATGCGCCGGCGATCCTCGTGATGTTCATCTGCAACCACTGCCCGTTCGTGATCCACGTTCGCGAGGAGCTCGCGCGCCTGGGGCGCGACTACGGTGCCCGTGGTGTCGCCGTCTTCGCGATCAATGCGAACGACGTCACGACGCACCCGGACGACAGCCCGGCCAAGATGGCCGTGGAGGCCGCGCGCGCGGGCTACACGTTTCCGTACCTGTTCGACGAGAGCCAGGCCGTGGCGAAGGCGTACCGGGCCGCGTGCACGCCGGACTTCTTCCTGTTCGACGACGATCGCCGGCTGGTCTACCGGGGACAACTCGATGACAGCCGGCCGGGCAACAACGAGCCCGTCGACGGCCGCGATCTCCGGGCCGCGCTGGACGCGGTGCTGGACGGGCGCGCCGTCGATGCGGCCCAGACGCCCAGCATCGGCTGCAACATCAAGTGGCGGGTCGGCAACGCGCCGGACTACTTCGGCTGAGGCCCACGGACCGGGCCGGCGATCGTAGCGCTTGGCCGTGTCGCGCTACCGTTCGTCGCGCGGCGGGCAGGCGTCTGAATCTCCCTAGTTGATGCTCAGGCCCGGCCGCCGTTTCGGCGTATAGGCTTCCGCTTCTTCCGGCGTGAGCTGGCGCACCTTGAGACTCCAGCGGCCGAGCGTCGTGCTGACGCGAAACTTGTAGCGGCCGCCGTCTTCGAACAGCCGCACGCCGTTGCTGCGGTATTTCTTCTCCAGCACCCGGCCGACGGCGAAGCCCGTCTCCGCGTCGACGAGCCACACGTCGAGCGCCATCATCTGGTCGTAGTCCGCATCCAGCCGCCAGTCCAGCAGCCACGGGCCCTCCACCGTGAACGCGGTCGTCACCGTGTCGTCATTGCCCTTGAACTCGCGGACGAGAGAATCGGCACCGGCGTCGGTCACCAGCAGTGCGGCCAGAACGGCAATCGCGTAAACGGGGGCAAGCGTCTTCATCGGCACGTGGTCTCCTCGGGTCCGGCCGTCATGGTAGCTCTGACCGGCGAACGGCGCATTCGTTGCAGCATCAGCAGGCGCCGGGCAGCGACGCGATCCAGTCGGTAACCAGCGCCACGCCCTCCTCGTGCACCACGCTGCGGCCCAGTTCCGGCATCGCGATCGCGGGATCCGAGTGCTGCATCCGGTACACGAGTATCGAGTCCTGCGGGCGTCCCGGCGTGATGTCGTAGGGGCGGTCGCCGCTGCCCCGGCCGACGGCGACCGGCGGCTTGCACACGCCGATATCGCGCCCGTCGCGGGCTGTCAGCGAGAGGTCCAGCGCCGACGTGTCCGCCGGACCGTCGGCGTTGTGGCAATGGGCGCAGTTGCTGGACAGGTACGCGCGCGCCCGGGCCGCGAGCGGCGCGGACGCCGGGTCCGACGCATCGATGCCGGCGGGCAGCTCCGGCGGCACGCCGTCGACGAGCCCGGCCTCCTGCCAGTACGCGACCTGTTCGCGCTGCCCGTCTTCGACGGCGACGACGCGATTCAGCTGCCATGCACTCGGCCCGATGGGCTCGAGCGCCCGTGACGCGTGGTGGGTGACGTGGCAGCCGGCGCACTGGTTCGCATCCGGCACGACGTAGTGGAAATCCTCGCCGCCGTCCGAGAAGGACAGGCTCACGACGTCGCCGGCAAGGGCCAGCGTCGCGTCCGTCTGCCCGGCATTCCAGACGTAGGGCAGCGCGAACCAGCCCTCTTCGCCGCGCACGAGCAGGCGCGTCTCCAGCACGCGATGTCGGCGGAAGTCGATGCGACGCGTCAGCGTCGTTCTTTCGGCGTCACGGCGAACGACGCTGCCATCGCCGGCGACCGGGTAATAAAACGTCTTGCTGATGATCGTGCCGACCGGAAAGTCGAACGGCCCCTCGTCGCGGTAGCGTGCCCGGCTGCCCGGCGGCAGCCAGACCGTACGCAGCTTGTGCGCATAGTCCGAGAACAGCGGCGAATTCAGTTCGTACGGTGTCGCCGCCGGATTCACTGTGAGCGCGTCGCCGTCGCGGTACACGATGCCCCAGGCACTCAGGGCCTCGGGCGCCGCCTCCGCGGCGTGCCGGATCACGTCTGGCGGCAATCGATCGCAGGCCGCGCACAGCGCGGCCAGCGCGACGATGCCGGGTACGCGCTTCACCTCAGAGCGGCGGGTCGAGCTCGACGGCGGCAAGCCGCGGCAGCTGGCACGCGTGCTGGGCATCACCGACGGTGATGTTGCTGCTGCCGTTCCCGAGGTCCACGTTCAGTACCAGGGCATCGCCGTTGTCGACGCAGATCGCATGTTCCGGCAGCAGCTTGCCGTCCGCATCCGCCTTCTCCGGGTTCACGTAACCGTCCCACAGCACGTCGGGGAACGCGCCGGACAGCCCGAACTTCGCGATCTTCAGCGCCTTCAGGTCGAGGCCGTCCGGCGATTCGCCGCCACCCTCGAACCGGTTGCCGTGGACATAGATGGCCTCCGGGTAAGGGTCGTACGCTTCCGCCAGTTCGCGCGTCCCCTGGTAGCCGGTGGCGAAATAGCTGCTGATGATGACGTTGGCCGTGTCGTTGTCCGCAATGTCGTTGTCGAAGATCTCGACCCGGTCGTTGGAGTTGATGACGATGCCGGAACCCGCCGGCACGCTCGCCACCGGCGTCCCTTCCGCGCCGAAATTCCCGGTGTTGTTGCCGACGACCGTGTTGCCGTACACGCGCGTGCTGTGCCCCGGCACCGGGAGGTCGGGCATGTTGAACACGAGAATGCCGCCGGTGTTGTTCGTCGCGGTGTTGCCGTACACGTCGGCATTGCGCGTGTTTTCGATCTCGATGCCGGCGACGTTGAACTCCGCGCGATTGTTGCGCACGATCACGTTGTCCGACTGGCCGACGTACAGGCCGGCGTCCGATGCGCCGATTGCCACGCACTCCTCCAGCAGCAGGTTCGTCGTCTGCACCGGGTAGATGCCGTAGGCGCCGTTCTTCTCGTCGGGGCCGTTCGTCCACTCCGCGCGCACCCGGCGGATCACGATATTGCGCCCCTCGTTCACCTTCAGCCCGTCGCCCGCCGCGTCCTCGATCGCGAGATCCTCGATCGTGAAGTCGCTGGCGTTCACCAGGAGCCCTTCGGCGCCCTGCACCTGGTCCCGGAACGACAGGATCGAACGGTCCATGCCCTCGCCGCGGATCGTGACGCCGGACACGTTCAGGGACAGCCCCCGGTTGATGCGGTGCACGCCCGCCGGGATCGTGATGACGTCGCCGGGCTTCGCGGTTATGAGCTGCGTCTGGAGCTGCTTCTGGAACTCGAGCGCCGCCGAGTCCGGCGGCGGTTCCGGCGCTTTCGTACAGGCCGTCAGCAGCGCGGCGATGAAGATGGTCGTGGCGCGCAAATTCGTTCCCCCCGTCTATGCCTGCCCGGACTATAGAACCTATTCCCGGGGCGATCAAAGCCGTGCCGGCGGCCGGTTCCGGCCGATTCCGCGGTGAGGTCATTTGGCTCGCGGGGCCGACTCGGCAACAATGCGGGGACCCGTCCCGCGCCCGAGGAACACCGATGCCCCGACCCCGTATTCTCGCGTTTTCCGGCAGTGCCCGCCGGGAGTCCTTCAACCAGCGCCTCGTGGAGTATGCCGCCGGCATCGCGACCCGGCGCGGCGCCGACGTGACGGTCGTCAACCTGCGGGATTTCCCGATGCCGATCATGGACCAGGACCTCGAGCGCGAGGAGGGACCGCCGGCGCACGCGCTGCGCTTCAAGGCGCTGCTCATCGAGCACGACGGGATCCTGCTCTCGGCCCCGGAGTACAACAGCTCCATCACCCCGCTGCTCAAGAACACGCTGGACTGGGTGTCCCGGCGCTGTGACGACGAGCCGCCGATGGCCGCGTACCGCGGCAAGACCGCCGCCCTCCTCTCCGCGTCGCCCGGCCGCTTCGGCGGCATGCGCGGCCTCATCCACGTGCGCAGCATCCTGAGCAACCTGGGTGTGCTCGTGTTGCCGACCCAGGTCTCGGTGTCGAGCGCGGCGAAGGCGTTCGATGAGAAGGGCGACCTCGTCAACGACTTCGACATCGACCGGGTCGCCGCGCAGGCCGACGAACTCGTGCGCACGCTCGAGCAGCTGTCGTGACGACGCTGCGCGCGGTCCTGATCGGCATTGCACTGCTGTCGGCGGCCTGCGGCCGGCCTGCGGAGGGTGGCGACGTGACGATCGCCGACTTACAGGGCCCGGGTCGCTCGAGTCCGCTTGAGGGCCGCGACGTGGTCGTCACCGGCATCGTCACCGGCGACTTTCAGGATGGCGACGACTTCGTCGCGGACGACCTCGGCGGCTTCTATCTCCAGAGCGAGGCACCGGACGACGACCCGGCCACGTCCGACGGCGTCTTCATCTACGAGCAACGCGGCATGATCACGGATGTCGCGGCCGGCGACCGCGTGATCGTCGAAGGGCGTGTCCAGGAGTACTACGGCGAGACGCAGATCATCGCCCGATCGGTCCGCAAGGACGGCAAGGGCCGCATCGAGCCGGCGGATCTGGCGCTGCCCGCCGCGCGCACCGTCGACAATTCCCGCGGAGACCCGGTCGCCGACCTCGAGGCCCGGGAGGGCATGCTCGTCCGTGTGCCGCAGCGGCTCACGGTGACCAGTGCGTACGAACTCGAGCGCTTCGGCGCGCTCGTAGTCGCATCCGGCGGGCGGCTGTACCAGTTCACGAACGTCGAAGAACCGGACGCCGGCGGGTATCGACGCCATCGCGAAGCGAACGCGGCGCGCTCCCTCATCCTGGACGACGGTTCGCGCGGGGAGAACCCGGCCGAGTTGCGCTTCCTGATGACCGGGGGCGACCGGCCGCAGCCGACGCGCGTCGGCGACGTCGTGGACTCGCCGGTCGGTGTATTGCGCTGGTCGCGCGGCAGCGGCGGCAGAGGTGCCGAAAACTGGCGCCTGATGCCGGTTCGGCCGCCGGTCCTGCTGACGGGCAATCCGCGTCCGCCGGTGCCGGCGGTCGGCGGCCGCCTTCGTGTCGCGTCGGCGAACGCGCTGAATTTTTTCCCGCGCATCGATAGCGGCGCGCCGGTCTGCGGGCCACGCGGCCGCGACGACTGCCGCGGCGCGGACAGCGCCGACGAGTTGCGGCGGCAGCAGGAAAAGCTCGTCGTAATGATTTCCGCCCTCGGCGCCGACATCGTGGCGCTGATGGAACTGGAGAACGACGGCGACAACGCACTCGCCACGCTCGGCAAGGCATTGAACGCTCACGACAGCGGTGGCTGGTCCTACGTTGCGACCGGCTCCATCGGCGACGACGCGATCCGCACCGGCTTCCTCTATCGCGGGGCGACGGTGGCTCTCGCCGGGCGCCACGCCATCCTCGACCGGAGCGTCGATCCCGGTTTCGATGACGGGCACAACCGGCCGGTACTCGCCCAATCGTTTCGCGAACGCGCGACCGGGGAAGTGCTGACGGTCGTCGTCCACCACCTGAAATCGAAGGGTTCCGACTGCGACGATAGCGGCGACCCGAACACCGGCGACGGCCAGGGGAACTGCAATCGAACGCGGGTGGCCGCGCTTCAATCCGTGGTTCGCTGGCTGGCCGCGGACCCGACCGGCAGCGACGACCCCGACGTCCTGCTCCTGGGCGACTTCAATGCCTACGCGTTCGAGGACCCGTTGCGCGTCCTGCACGACGCCGGCTACGTCGACCTGCGCGCTGACGCGGACCCGCCGGCGTGGTCGTTCGTCTACGACGCGCAGTCCGGCGCGCTCGATCACGCGTTTGCGAGCGCGTCGCTGGCACGCCAGGTTGCCGGGGCGGCCGAGTGGCACGTGAACGCCGACGAGGCCCCGCTCCAGGACTACAACCTCGAGCACGGCCGGAATCCCGCGATCGCCCGGGGCCCGTGGCGCGCCAGCGACCACGACCCGTTGCTGGTCGGTCTGGACCTGGGCGCCGGTCCACCGCCTTAAATAAGCCTTGACTTAATTAAGTAATTACTTATTATGCGTCCATGGACGCATTCCAGGCAATCGCCGACCCCACGCGTCGGCACATCGTCGAACACCTCGCCGGCGGCGAGGCCTCGTTCGGCGACCTCGCCAGCCGCTTCGCGATGAGCCGGCCCGCCGTCTCGCAACACCTCAAGGTGCTGCGGGACGCCGGCCTCGTTACGGCGCGCGCCGAGGCGCAGAGGCGCATCTATCGACTGGACGCCGCCGCGTTGTCGGACGTCGAGGCCTGGCTCGAGCGCGTCCGTCGATTCTGGAACCCGCGACTCGACGAACTGGCCCGCCAGCTCGATGCCGGACGGGAGGACTCACACACCGATACGAAGGAAAAGCCATGAACACCTACGGCACCCTGCTCGACGAACAGACCGTGCGCTTCGAGCGCGTCCTGCCCGGCCCGATCGAACGCGTCTGGGCGTACATCACGGAACCGGACAAGCGCGCGAGCTGGCTGTGCGGCGGCGACTACGAGTTGCAGCCCGAGGGCAGCGTCGAGATGGTCTTCAACAACGCGCGCCTGTCGGGCCCGGACGATTGCGAACCCCTCGAGAAGTACCGCGCCGTCAGCGGCGAGGTCAGAATGTCCGGCAAGGTCCTGCGCTGCGAACCCCCGACGCTGCTCGAGCACACCTGGGTATTCGGCGACGAGGACTCGATCGTCCGCTACGAGCTCGAAGCCGACGGCAAGGCCGTCCGCCTGGTACTGACGCATTCGCGCCTGGCGACACCGGACCAGGTGCTGAGTGTCTGCGGCGGCTGGCACACGCACTTCGCCGTACTCGAAGCCATCCTGGACGACGCCGCAACGCCGCCCTTCTGGAAGACGCTCATTCCGCTCGAGCGGGAGTACGCGAGCCGGCTCGGACTGGACTAGGGCCGGTCAGGGCAATTCACGGCGCGGCCCTCCGGCCAGCCCCGGATCCTGCACCACGCGGCGATGCTCGACGTTCATCGGGAATCGCCTGACCCCTCTCCTCGCGCCCTGATCCGCGCAGAATTCGGGGCGACCGATGCTCCGTGCATTGCATTGGCAGGCCTGGGCCACAACGGCGGCGCGCCCGGGCGATGCAGGTACACCACCGTGGCGGTCAGCAGCAGACCGGCCGCCGCGACGGCGGCGAGAAACAGGAAGTAGTGCTGGAAGCCCGTGAGTCCGGGGTTCGCATCGAGAATACGCCCGGTGATCGGCGCAAAGAAGATCTCCGGCGTGAAACCCACCAGGGAGACCAGCCCGACTGCCGCGCCGGTCACGCGTCGCGGCGTCTCGTTCTCCTCGAGTAACGCGAAGTACACGCCACGCAGCGCGAAGACGCCGCCGTAACTGACGAACAGCATCGCGACGATGGCCCACACCGGCTGGGCCGCCGGCGCAAACAACGACAAGGCACCGCAGGCCGCCAGCATCGCGAGGAACGCGCCACTGATCGCGCTTTTCGCCGAGTAGCGGTCGGCGAGCAGGCCCGCGGCAATCGCCGCGACCGGCCGCAGGAAAGCACCCCAGGTCGAAAAGAACGCGGCTTCCACTTCGTCCATGCCGAGCACTTCGTTGACGTAGAGCGCGTAATTGTCCAGCCCCTTGAAGCCGCAATAGGCACATGCAACGACGCCGGCCTGCGCCCAGACGACGGGCCGCGACAGCACCGCGCGCATGCCGGCCAGCGGCGACGCGCCCGATTCCCCGGGGCCGTGCCCGCGAGGGATCAGCAGCCACGCCGCCACGCCCGTCAGCGCGGTCAGCGCCGAGTACGCGAGGATGACGCGCGACAGTGCGGCGCGGCGCTCCGCGTCCGTCGCCGTTTCGACGACCTCCGGCATCGATGCCGCGAATATGTGCGCCATCAGCAACGCCGCCAGCGCGGCGACGAGCCCGCGCCCGCCTTCCAGCAGGCCGAAGGCCGTGCCCTGGGTGCCGGTGCCACCCCACTCGCGCGTCGCCCGGATCAGCGCGCCCCAGAACAACAGGATCGTCGAGAAGCCCCAGAATGCGTACACCACGCCCATCCCGGCGGCGCCCGGGACCGTAGCCATGACGACACCGCCGGCCGCGGTTGCCAGGAGCGACGCGGTCAGCAGCCCGCGCGCCGGAAACCGGTCGGCGAGCGCGCCCCCGGGGAAATAGGACAGGAACGCCACGACGCCGTAGGCCGCGAACAGGTCACCCAGCAGCGTGTTCGTGAAGCCGAACGCATCGAGCAACGTGACCCGGAAGTAACGCGCGGTGTGAAACGGCAGGGCGAAAATCATTTCGCCGGCCACGATCAGCGTGACGATCGTCGCGAGCCGCGCCGAGCTGGTATCTGGCCGGTTCATCGGTGGGCAGTATACGGCACGCGAGAAGGAACCCCGGCCGGCCGGACCGGACTAAGGAATCATGGCGGAGCGCAATCGACGGACTCCTGCTTGCCCGGCCTGCGTCGCTGCCCTCTTCCTCAGCGGCTGCGCGGCGCAACCCTCGCCCGGGCAACCCCTCGCCGCGGATGACCCGGCGCGGAACCCGTCGCGCCTGTGCGAACCGGGGCGCACGTTCAGCTGCGTCGAACGCGTCGGCAAGCCCGTCCGCTGCGTCTGCGCGGACAAGGACGCCCTGCGCGAGGTCTTCGACCCGATGTCGACCGTGCGCTGACGCTCGCGGCGTCAGGTCCGGAGGCGGTAACCCGTCTTGAAGATCCAGCGCACGACGAGCAGGCACGCGACGAGAAAGCCCACGGTCGCCCCGATACTGAGCCCGACCGCGACGTCCGAGTGCTCGTAGAAGCTCCAGCGGAACCCGCTGATGAGATAGACGATCGGGTTGAACAGGCTGATCTTCTGCCACGTCTCCGGCAGCATGCTGATCGAATAGAACGTGCCGCCGAGGAACGTCAGCGGCATGATCACGAGCACCGGGATGATCGTCAGCTTTTCCCAGCCGTCGGCCCAGACGCCGAGAATGAACCCGAACAGGCAGAACGAGAACGACGTCAGCACCAGGAACAGCAACGCGACGAACGGGTGCGCAATGTCGATATCGACGAAGAAATTCGCGGTGACGAAGATGATCGTGCCGATGATCACGGACTTCGTCGCCGCCGCGCCGACGTACCCGAGCACGACCTCCACCCACGATACGGGCGCGGACAGCACCTCGAAGATCGTTCCGATGAAGCGCGGGAAGTAGATCGCGAACGACGAGTTCGAGATGCTTTCCGTCATGATCGACAGCATGATCAGGCCCGGCACGATGAACGCGCCGTAGGTGATGCCGTCGATCTCGCTGATGCGCGAGCCGATCGCCGACCCGAAAATGACGAAGTACAGCGACGTGGACAGCACCGGCGCGACGATGCTCTGCACGGCGGTGCGGAACATCCGTGCCATTTCCGAGAGGTAGATCGCTTTGACGGCCTGGAAATTCATTGCGGTCTCTTCACGAGGTCGACGAAGATTTCCTCGAGCGAACTTTGCGACGTGTCGAGGTCGTTGAAGTGGATGCCGGCGGCCTGCAACGCGCCGAGCAGGCCGGTGATGCCGGTGCGGTTTTCATTCGAATCGTAGGTGTAGACGAGTTCCCGGCCACCGGCCGCGAGTTCGAGCGCGTAGCTCCCGAGGCCGGCCGGCAGGCTCTCGAGCGGCGCGTTCAGGCTCAGCGTGAGCTGCTTCTTGCCGAGTTCGCGCATCAGGCGGTGCTTGTCCTGGACGAGGATGATCTCGCCGTGGTTGATCACGCCGACCCGGTCGGCCATTTCCTCCGCTTCCTCGATGTAATGCGTGGTCAGGATCACGGTCACGCCGTCGTCGCGAAGTTGCGATACGACTTTCCACATGTCCTGGCGCAGCTCGACGTCGACACCGGCGGTCGGTTCGTCGAGGAACAGCAGCTCGGGTTCGTGCGCGAGGGCCTTCGCGATCAGCACGCGGCGTTTCATGCCGCCCGACAACGCGATGATCTTCGTGTCGCGCTTGTCCCACAGCGACAGCGACTTGAGCACCTTCTCGACGTGCGCGGGATCCGCCGGCTTGCCGAACAGGCCGCGGCTGAACGCCGCCGTCTGCTGCACCGTCGTGAAGGAATCCACCGGCAATTCCTGGGGCACGAGCCCGACGAGCGCGCGCGTGCGGCGAAAGTCCGTGCGAATGTCGTGCCCGTTCACGAGCGCGGTGCCGGACGTCGGGTTCACGATGCCGCAGATGATGTTGATCAGCGTCGTCTTGCCGGCGCCGTTCGGGCCCAAGAGCGCGAAGATCTCGCCACGTTCGATGTCGAGACTGACGTCCCTGAGCGCGACGAAGTCGCCGGCATAGGTCTTGTTCAGGTTCTGGACGGAGAGGATTGCAGGCATGGCGGGCAATGGTACGCGAAGCGCGGCTGGCCGGGCTACGGCATTACGCGAGGCGGGTCCCCGGCGGTACGTCCGCATCCGGGACGCAAAGCACGACGGCGCCGTTCGCATCGTGAAAGCCCGTCACGAGGCACTCCGACATCAGCGGGCCGATCTGCTTCTTCGGGAAATTGACCACCCCGACGACGAGTCGCCCGACGAGCTCCTCGGGCGAATAGCGATCGGTGATCTGCGCGCTGGATTTGCGGCGCCCGACCTCCGGGCCGAAGTCGACCTCGAGGACGTAGGCCGGTTTCCGGGCTTCCGGGAACGGGCGCGCGGCGACGACGCGGCCGACCCGGATATCGACCTTCGCGAAGTCGGCCCAGCTGATTGTGGTGTCCGGCGAACTCATGGCCGGCTCCTGCGTGTGGCGTGAAAGGCGACACTGATACGGCGATCAGCCGGGGAATGCAAGGCGCTCAGTCGGCGGCGACGCGCTTCAGGATGCCTTTCGGCAGGTGCAGTGCCTGCGAGGATTCGATATCAATGCAGTTGCGGCCCGCGCGCTTCGACCGGTACAACGCACGATCGGCGCGCACAATCGCGTCCGTCAGGCAGGTGTCCCGCTCCGACAACGTCGAGACGCCGAAACTCGCCGTCATCTCGAGCGTTTCGCCGGACGCGATCATCGGCCGCGTCTCGACCCGCTCGCACAGGGCCCTGGCGATCGACGTCGCGACCTCGAGCGACGTCCCGGGCAACACCAGCGCGAACTCCTCGCCGCCCATCCGGGCGACGACGTCCTCGGCGCGGCGGCGCTCGGCCAGGATACGTGCAAAGTGCTGTAATGCGTGGTCGCCGGTCATGTGCCCGAACCGGTCGTTGATGTCCTTGAAGCGATCGATGTCCGTCATGATCACGGAGACCGGTCTGCCGCTGCGACGCGCGTTCGCATAGATCATCGCCGCCCGCTCGCCGAATCCCCGCCGGTTCAGCAGACCGGTGAGCTGGTCCTGCACCGCGACCCGCTTCATCTTCTCGGACAGGTCCGACGCGAGCATGAAGATCACGAACATCGCGAGCGCGATGTACCCGGCCGGCAGCGTCAGGAACCGGAACTCGGCGTACACCTGGTACAGGCGCTCGTCACCCTCGGCGCCCTGCATGAGCGCAAGCGCCGCCGCAACCACCTGCACGCCGCCGAACACGATCATCGCGACGGCGGCCGCGAAATCGGCCGGCCGTACCGGCGCGCGGAAACGCAGCACGAGGTACGCGGACACGAACAGCATGACGGTTGCCGCGGCGGGCACGATGGCGGTCATGATGCCGACGTGCCGGTCGACCAGCGTCACCCAGACGGCAAGCGCGAAGATCGCGGCGGTGTACGCCCACAGCATGCCGGGACGAAACGCGACTTTCGTGCGTTCGATGTGGCCGCGCAGCAGCAAGGTGATCACGGCGAGCCCAAGCCCGTTGAAGAGCAGCCAATACGATTCGGTGGACGGGAACTGGTCGCGCGCAAATGCGAAACCCCATTGCGCGGTTGCCAGGAAAAATGCGATCGCCCAGGTCAACGTGTACTGCTCGCGCACGAGACTTTTCCACGCGATAAAAAATATCAGCGAGATCATGGCACTGGTCGTCAACAGCACGACCAGCACGTAGGTGGCGGAGGGGTACATCGGTCTCGCGCACGGTCTCGTGGAGGCGGCCGACTATTATGCACCGACTGCGTGTCCCGACGCTGCACCGATCGCACACTTCCCGCCGAACTCAATCGCGAACGGAAACCGTTTTTACCTGCGCGACAACGCTGTCACCGGGTGCGAGCGCCATCCGGCGCAGCGAACGCCGGGTAATTCGCGCAAGCAGCGATTCACCGTGCGGCAGTCGGAGTTCGAGCAGCACGGAGTGCGCCGCGTCGTCGCGCACCGACGTCAGCGTCGCCGGCAGCCGGTTCAGTATCGACGACGACGCATCGTTCGCATCGCGCGAGATACTCACGTCGGACGCGCGCACGCGCACGCGCACCGGCTCGCCCGGCGCGTGCCGCCCGGGCACCAGCAGGCGCAGGTCCCCGCCGATGGTCAACTCGCTCAAGCCGTCCGCCGGATCATAGGCGACCGCCGCGGCGTCGAGAACGACGCCCGCATCGGCGCCGCCGAGCACGCCGAGGTCCGTGCGCAACAGGATGGACGGCAGCGGGCCGGACGCCACCACGCGGCCCTGCTCGAGCACCAGCATTTGGTCACAGAGCCGGCAGACTTCGTCGATCTGGTGCGACACGTAGAGGACCGGGATGCCAGTCTCCGCCCGCAGCTCGCGAACGCAGTCGAGGATGTCGCGCTTGCGGGCCGCGTCCAGGGCGGCAACCGGCTCGTCCATCAGCAGGAGTTTCGGTGCGCGCAGCAGCGCGCGCCCGATCGCCACACGCTGTGCTTCGCCGCCGGACAATCCGGCCGGCTTGCGGGACAGCAACGGCCCGAGCGCGAGCCGCTCCACGACGGCCTCGAACGCGCGCGGCTCGAACGCCGGTAATCGGCGCGCGCCGTACTCGAGGTTGCGTCGCACGTCGAGGTGCGGAAACAGCCGCGGCTCCTGGAAGACATACCCGATGTCGCGCCGGTGTACCGGCCGTCGCCGGCCGCTGACCCGATCGTCGATTACCGCGTTGCCGACGACGAGGTGCGCCGCATCCGCCTGCTCGAGTCCCGCGATGCAGCGCAGCAGGCTCGTCTTGCCGGCGCCCGACGCACCGAACAGACCGGTGATGCCGTCGGTGCCGGCGCTCCCTTCCGCATCGAGCCGGAAGTCGCCGCGCGCGAGCCGGTACGCGAACTCGATGCCCGGCGACGCGGACCTCATGCGTGCCCCCGCCGGCGGTTCGCCACGAACATGAGCAGCAGGAAAGCGAACGCGAGCACCAGCAAGAGCGCCGACAGTTCGTGGGCCGCACGGTAGTTGAGGGACTCGACATGATCGAAGATCGCGATCGACACGACCCGTGTCTCGTCCGGGATGTTGCCGCCGACCATCAGCACGACGCCGAATTCGCCGAGCGTGTGCGCGAAGCTCAGCACCGCGGCGCCGAGGAAGCCGGGCGCGGCCATCGGCACGGCGACGGAGAAGAACACGTCCCGTCGTGTTGCACCGAGGGTGCGCGCGGCCTCGAGCGCGTCGTCCCCCACGAGATCGAAGGCCGCCTGCAACGGCTGCACGGCGAACGGCAGGCTGTAGACGCAGGACGCGATCACGAGGCCGGCGAATGAGAACGTCAGTGTCTCGCCGGTGAGCGTGAACCACCACGAACCCGGCGCCTGGTACGGGCCGAGCAGGACCAGCAGGTAGAAGCCGAGCACCGTGGGCGGCAACACGATCGGCAGCGCGACGACCGCCTGCACCACGGGCTTCCACGGCACGCGGGAGCGCGACAGCCACCATGCGAGCGGCGTCGCCATCACGAGCAGCAGCAGCGTCGTGACGAACGCCAGTTCGAGCGACAGCGCGAGTGGTCCGAAGAGGTCGTTGGCGCGATCGCCCGTCATGATCCCGGCCGGCGGTAACCCGCGTCCTCGATGATCGACTGCGCGTCCACGGCAACGAGCCAGTCCAGGAACATCACGGCCGCCGCGTTGTCCTCGGCACGGACGAGGAGTACCGCCTGTTGCTCGATCGGCGCATGTGCGTCGGCCGGCACTTCATGACTGCAGGCTGCTGCCGGCAGCGCCGGCGACGTGAGCTGCGCCGCGGCAACGAAGCCGATACGCGCACCGCCGCTGACCGTGAATTGCAGGGTCTGCGCGACGTTCTCGCCGAGCACCGCCCGCCCCGACAGCCTTTCCCACAAACCGGATCGCTCGAGGTACTCGCGCGCGGCGGCGCCGTAGGGCGCAAGGTCCGGGTTCGCGAGCGCGATTCGGCCGGGGTCGTCGTCGTGCAGCGCCTCGAGGCAGTTGCGCCCGGCCAGCGCCGGATCGCGCGACCAGGCGACGAGCCGGCCGATCGCGTACGTGCGCCGGCTGCCGGCCTGCGCCTGCCCGCCGGCTTCGAGCCGGCGCGGCCGTTCGACGTCGGCGGCGAGCAGCACGTCGAACGGCGCGCCGTTGACGACCTGGGCGTACAAGCGGCCGGTCGAACCGCTGACCAGGCGGACCTGGTGCCCGGTCTCTGCCTCGAATGCACGCGCAAGCTCACCGGCGGTCGTCGTGAAATTTGCCGCGACGGCCACGGTGACCTCCCCGGCGCTGGCCGACAACAGGTACCCGGACAAAGCGACAATCAGCAGGCTGCGCATCGAGCCCTCGGGCTGGCGAACGATCGTGCACGATAACGGACGCGCGGCGGCGCTCCAAGATCCGGGGGAATTCCGCCGGGCGCCGCCGGTCCAACCCGCAGGGGACGAGCGTATGAGCAGACGGGAAACGCGCGTTGCGCGGCGGGATTTCCTGGCCGCGATCGGGCGCAGCGCCGGTGGCGTCGCCATGCTGCGCGCCATGGCCGCAATGGGCATCGCATCGACCGTCGGGGCCTGCGGCAACTCGTCCGCGTCCGCGGCGGGAGCGCCGGTGCCGCCGCCGTCACCCCCGGCCGCGCCGCCGTCGCCGCGTCCCGGTGACTGGCCGGCCGGTATCGGCAACGGCCGCAGCGCGGTCGTGATCGGCGCCGGCATCGCCGGGCTGGTCGCCACGCTGGAACTCGGGCGACTGGGCTATGCCTGCACGCTTCTCGAAGCCAGCGGTCGCGCCGGCGGACGCGTGCGCACGCTGCGCGCCGGCGACGCGGCGGTCGAAACCGACAGCGTGCAGCAGTGCCTGTTCGACGTGCACGAGAACCTGTACTTCAACGCCGGGCCGTCGCGCATTCCACACCACCACGAATTCCTGCTCGGTTACTGCCGCGAATTCGGCGTCGCGCTGGAAACCTTCGTCAACGACAACCGCGCGGCGTGGCTGCAGCGGCCGGCGCAGTTCGGCGGGGCAGCGCAGCCGGCCCGGCGCATCGACGCCGACACCCGCGGCCACGTCGCCGCGCTGCTGTCCACAGCCATCGACCGCAACGCGCTCGACGCCGAGCTGTCGGCGACCGACCGCGCTCGCGTCCTGGCCATGCTGCGCCAGTTCGGTGACCTGGATGTCTCGAACCGCTACGCCGGCAGCCAGCGCGCCGGTTTCCCCGGGCAGGAGGCCACGGGCAGCCGCGATCGTGGCACGCTGCTCCCGGCACGAGACCTCGAGGACCTCGTCGCCGATGCGTTCTGGACCGCGCGCCGCACGTTCACCGACGGACTCGACCAGCAGCCCGTCATGCTGCAGCCAGTCGGCGGCATGGACCGCATTCCGGACGCGCTCGCGGCGCAGGTGATCGCGCAACTCGTCCTGAACGCGCCGGTCACCGAGCTCAGGAAGACCGCCGACGGCGTGCGCGTGGTGTACGAATCCATGGGCACCGCCATGACGCTCGAAGCGGATCACGGCGTCTGCTGCCTGCCGGCCACGGTCCTGTCCGGCATCGCGAACGACTTCTCCGCCGCACATCGCAGCGAAATCGACGGCTTCGAGTACGCGCCGGCCGTCCGCATTGCGTTCCAGGCGCCCCGCTTCTGGGAGCGCGAGCACAATCTGTACGGCGGTATCGCGTGGACGGACCAGGACATTACGCAGGTCTGGTACCCGAGCCACGGCTTCGGCGACGATACGGGCATCCTGCTCGGCGCCTACCTGTTCGGCGGCGCAGCCGGCGAGGCCTTTACGAACCGCGCGCCGTTGCAGCGCCTCGACGACACGCTCGCGCAGGCCGCGGCGCTGCACCCGGGCCTGCCCGGCCTCGCCGCGCGCGGCATCAGCGTCGCGTGGAAGAAAGTGCCGTGGCAGCTCGGCGCATGGGGGTTGTCGGCGCCGAACACCCTGCTGTCCGCCGACGACCGCTACGTGTTCGCCGGCGAACACCTGAGCATCCTGCCGGCCTGGCAGGAGGGCGCGATACTGTCCGCGTACCGCGCGATCGACGCGATCGTCACCCGGGACAGCCAGGCGCTCTGACGCCGTTCAGGCCCGCGCCGCCTTCGCCTTTCGCCGCCACGCGTGCAGCAGCGGCTCGGTGTACCCGTTCGGCTGTTCGGCGCCGCGGAAAATCAGGTCGTGCGCCGCGCGAAACGCGAAGCTCGCCGCCGGGTCGTCGCTCATCCGCCGGTAGGCCGGGTCACCCGCGTTCTGTGCGTCGACGACGGCGGCCATCCGCCGCAGCGTCTCGTCGACCTGTGCCGGCGTCACGACGCCGTGCAGGAGCCAGTTTGCGATGTGCTGGCTCGAGATGCGCAGTGTCGCGCGATCTTCCATCAGGCCGACGTCGTTGATGTCGGGGACCTTCGAGCAGCCGATCCCCTGTTCGACCCAGCGGACGACGTAGCCGAGGATGCCCTGCACGTTGTTGTCGAGCTCCGCCTGGACATCGGCGGCCGCAAGCGTTGCCGGATCGCCGAGCGGCGGCGTGAGGATGTCGTCCAGGCTCGCGAGCGGGCGCTCCGCGAGCTGCTTCTGACGCGCCCGCACGTCGACGTGGTGGTAATGCATCGCGTGCAGCGTCGCCGCCGTCGGGGACGGCACCCACGCACAGTTCGCGCCCGCCTCCGGGTGCGCCTGCTTCGTGTCCAGCATCTGCCGCATCTCGTCCGGCTTCGGCCACATGCCCTTGCCGATCTGCGCCCGTCCCGGGAGCCCGCAGCGTATGCCGACGTCCACGTTCCAGTTCTCGTACGCCGCGATCCATGGCTGCGCCTTGATCGCTTCCTTGGGCAGGACCGGCCCGGCGTGCATCGAGGTGTGAATCTCGTCGCCGGTACGATCGAGGAACCCGGTGTTGATGAACACCAGCCGGTCGCGCACGGCATGGATGCATGCCGCGAGGTTCACGGTCGTGCGCCGCTCTTCGTCCATGACGCCGACTTTCAGCGTGTTTTCCGGAAGCCCGAGTATCGTCTCGACGCGGCCGAACAGCGTATTCGTGAACAGGACCTCGGCGGCCCCGTGCATCTTCGGCTTCACGATGTAGATGCTGCCGTAGCGGCTGTTCGGCAGGCGGTCACCGCGTCGGCCGTTCGCCATGGCGGCCGCAGCAGTGACGAGCGCGTCGAGCATGCCCTCGAACATCTCGTTGCCGTCGGCGTCGAGCACCGCGTCCGTCGTCATCAGGTGGCCGACGTTGCGCACGAGCATCAGGCTGCGGCCCGACAGCGTCAGCGCGCTGCCGTCCGGCGCGGTGTAATGGCGGTCAGCGTCCAGCCGCCGGACGACCGTCTTGCCGCCCTTGTCGAACGAGGCCTCGAGATCGCCGCGCATCAGGCCGAGCCAGTTCCGGTACACGCCGGCCTTGTCGGCGGCATCCACGGCCGCGACGGAGTCCTCGCAGTCCTGGATCGTCGTGATTGCCGACTCCAGCACGACGTCGGCGAGGTGCGAGGGCGACCCGCGGCCGATGGGGTGCCCGGGGTCGATCACGAGCTCGACGTGCAGCCCGTGGCGTACGAACAGCAACGTGAGACGGTCGTCATCGCGCCGGAAGCCGGCGAACTGCGCGCCATCGGCCAGTGATGTTTCGCGCTCGCCGTCCAGCATGACGCTTACACGCGCCGGCGCGCCGTCTTCGACCGCGTAGCGGCTCACGTTCCGGTGGCTGCCACAGGCCAGCGGCACGGCGGCATCCAGGAAGTCCGCCGCGGCGTCGATGACGCTCTGGCCGCGGACCGCGTTGTAGCCGGTGCCGCGTTCACGCCCGTCCGACTCCGGGATCGCGTCGGTGCCGTACAGCGCGTCGTACAGGCTGCCCCAGCGCGCGTTGCAGGCGTTCAGCGCGAAACGGGCATTGCTGACCGGCACGACGAGTTGCGGGCCCGCCACCTCGGCGATTTCCGGATCGACACCGGCAGTGCCGATCTCGAACGGTGCGCCGGGCTCTTCGAGATAGCCGATCGACTTCAGGAACGTCACGTAGTCTTCGTGCGCCCAGCTCGCACCGCGTTGCCGGTGCCAGTCGTCGATCTGCGCCTGCAGCGCGTCCCGCCGCGCGAGCAGGTCGCGATTGGCCGCGCCGAGCTCGGCGTTGAGTGCCGCTACACCTGCCCAGAAAGCCGCCGGCTCGAGGCCGGCGGCGGGCAGAAGTTCGTTCTCGACGAAATCGAACAGAGGTGCGGCGATGGTGAGGCCGTGTTCTTCAATACGACGTGCGTCAGGCGACAAACTGCTCCTCCTCGGTACTGCCGTGCAACGCGGTCGTCGATGACAGCCCGTCCATGATCGTGTTCTGCACCGCGTCGAAATAACCGGCGCCGACGAAAGACTGGTGCTTCACCGCGCGGAAGCCGAACTGTTCATCCTGGAACTCGCGCTGCTGAAGCTGCGAGTAAGCATACATGCCGTCTTCCCGGTACGCACGACTGAGGTTAAACATGCTCGAGTTGAGCGCATGCCAGCCGGCGAGCGTGATGAACTGGAACTTGTAGCCCATGCTGCCGAGCTGCTCGCGGAACGTGCGCATCGTGTCGTCGTCGAGGTTCGCCTTCCAGTTGAACGAGGGCGAGCAGTTGTACGCGAGCAGCTTGCCCGGGAACTCCGCATGGATCGCTTCCGCGAAGCGGCGCGCCTGGTCGAGGTCGGGACGCGACGTCTCGCACCAGATCAGGTCCGCGTACGGCGCGTAGGCGAGACCGCGGGCGATCGCCTGGTCGAGCCCGGCCTTCGTCCGGAAGAAGCCTTCCGCCGTGCGCTCGCCGGTGATGAACTCGCGATCGCGCTCGTCGATGTCCGACGTGATCAGGTTCGCCGCGTCGGCATCGGTGCGCGCAATCAGGACCGTGGGCACGCCGCAGACATCCGCGGCGAGACGCGCCGCGGTCAGCTTCGCGACCGCTTCCTGCGTCGGCACCAGCACCTTGCCGCCCATGTGGCCGCACTTCTTCGCCGACGAGAGCTGGTCCTCGAAGTGCACGCCCGCGGCACCGGCGCGAATCATGTGCTTCGTCAGCTCGAACGCGTTCAGGTTGCCGCCGAAACCGGCTTCCGCGTCCGCGATGATCGGCGGGAACCAGTCGATGGAATCGTCGCCCGCATTCGCGTGGATCTCGTCGGTGCGTTGCAGCGCGTTGTTGATGCGCTCCACCATCTTCGGCACCGAGTCGGCCGGGTACAGGCTCTGGTCCGGGTACATTTCGCCGGCGGAGTTGCCGTCGCCCGCCACCTGCCAGCCCGAGCAATAGATCGCGTCGAGTCCCGCCTGCACTTCCTGGATCGCCTGGTTGCCGGTCAGCGCCCCCAAGCCGCACACGGGCTTTTCGCGGTTCACGAGCCGCCAGAACTTCTCCGCGCCCAGCTTCGCGAGCGTGTGCTCGACCCGTACGTGTCCGCGCAGCCGGACCACGTCCTCCGGGCTGTAACGCCGTTCGATCCCCTTCCAGCGGGGGCTGTCCGCCCATTCCGCGCCGAGTTGCCGAGCCTGTTCCCGTCGTGCCTGCTGCATGGTCCTCTCCCCGTCGATGCCGGGCGGCGGTCGCCCGGATTGCCTTTGTCGAGGGGCCATACTACGATTGGTAATTATAAAATTTCACAAAGAAAATTTGACTATGTCAATTTCACAACGGCAGGTCGTACGGTGAGCGGGGCCGCGGGCATCCGGCGCCGGTCGCATTTTCTCGGCACGAAGATCCGGACGCTGCGCAAGCGCCACAACCTGACGCTCGAGGACCTGTCCGTGCGCTGCATCCAGCTCGACCCGGAGGCCGCGCCGTCGATTTCGTACCTGTCGATGATCGAGACCGGCAAGCGGGTCCCGTCGGAGCGACTGATCCACGTCGTCGCCGCGATCTTCCAGAAGGACGCCGACTGGTTCCTCGACGAGTCCATCGAGGAGGACGCGTTCGAGGTCGCGCCCGCCGCCCCGGTCGGCGGCATGCCCCTCGAGCCGGGCTTCCTGTTCTCCGAGCGCCTGCTGCAACTCGCGATCCCGGAGCTGCTGTCCCAGACCGGCACGACGGGTCGCCAGTTCGCGCACCTGCTGATTCGCGCGCACCAGGAATCGAACCACAACCGTTTCCCGGACCTCGAGCGGGCGGCGGAGTCGGTCGGCAACAAGCGCTTCCCGCTCGACGTCGAGGACGTGCTCGCCATCGCGGCCGACCTCGGCCTGAAAATCCGCTGGTTCGACAACCAGGCGTTCCGCGACCGGCGCGCGTCGGATTCGCCGACAAAGACGCTCGTCCGGTCCTTTTACGATGCCCCGGGGACGATCTACCTCAACGAGCTCCTGCGCGATAATCCCGCGCGGCTGAAGTTCGACGTCGCGAACCACATTGCGCACCGCGTGCTGCACGACGGGGACGGCGCGCGTGCGCCGCAGGTCTCGGGCGGCTACGGCAGTGAACGCCGCACCGAGTCGGAGTCGGCGAACCTCGACGCGAAGGACGTGCTGTACGCGTGGCGGGATTTCGAGTGCAGCTACTTCGCCGCCGCGCTGCTCGCACCAAAGACGCCGTTCCGCCAGTTTCTCGCGAAGCAGGCATACTCGGTCGCGGCCGGCGACCGCGTCGGCCTGACGACGACGCTGCTGATGCGGCGCATGTCGAGCGTGTCACCGTACCGGCACTGGCACTACTTCGATGCCTACCCGCCGGGCAGCCTGCGGGCGGTGTACCGGGGGAATGGCATTCCCCTGCCCTGGGGCAACATGACCTCGCTGTCGGACCCGTGCCGGCACTGGGCCGTGTTCCGCATGCTGAACGTGCGTACGCGCAAGCCGTCCGCGCAGATTTCGGTCCTGCGCAACGGCGACGACAAGCGCCTGTATTGCTGCCAGTCCGTCCGTCAGCACGATGCGGCCGGCAACCCGCACGTGCTGTGCGCCGGTGTCGACCTCGCGCCGGCGCTCAGCGCACAGGGCGTGGATCCCGGCGAGACGATCGGCCTGATCGAGGACAGCTGCAACCGGCACGGCGGCTCCGGGCCGATACCGGCCCCGGCCCTGCGGCAATTGGAAGGCGTCAGCAAGATCCTGAACATCGGCTGGATCGGCACCGGTGCGCACGGTGAAGCGACGATCATCTGCCCCCGCAGTTCCGCCTGCCCTCGGGACCAGCACTGCCTCGGCGCGGCGGCGTGCCGCACGGCGTCGCCGCTGGACGACCTGCGCTCGACGCTGATCGCGAACGCTACCCGCTAGCCTGCGCCGCCTTGCGGTACTCGCCGGGACTCTTGCCGGTCCAGCGCCGGAACGCGCGCGAGAAATTGCTCTGGTCGGAGAAGCCGACGAGGAACGCGGTTTCCGTCTGCGAGTGCCGGCCGTCACGCAGGTAGGCCTGCGCGAGCTCGCAACGCGTATCGTCGAGCACGTCGCGGTAGGACGTTCCCTCGGCGCTGAGCTGACGCTGCAACGTGCTCGCGCTGCGGTACAGGCGCGCGGCGACTTTCTCCTGGTCGACGGCGCCGCTCGGCAGCATCTGCACGAGCTGCGCGCGAACCTGGTGCGCGACCTTGCTGTCGTCGAGCGTCCCGAGGTAGCGGTCCGCGATGCGGCTCGTCGCTTCGACAACGTCCGGAATGGACCCGGCAAGCGGCGCCTCCAGGTCCGCCGGGTCGAAATGCAGCGCGGTCCGTGTCTTGCTGCGCTGCACCGGGCCGCGGACGAGCGGCGCATAGACATCGGTCGGCGCGTCGGCCGGCAGGTATACCTCGAGCTTGCGCGGCAGCACGTCGCGCCCCGTCGACAGGCGGCACATCTTCAGGACGCTGGCGATCTCGTTGTCGACGCGCAGCTTGCCGGGGTAGTCGTCGGGCTTCGGGTAACGCTCGCTCAGAACGAGGCTGCCGCCCTCGCGCTCCAGGGACAACGCCGTCTCGCCGCTGTCGAGGATGGCTTCGTAGCGCAGCAGCTTGCTCATCGCTTCCGCCAGCGTCGCGCTCGCGAGCCACGTGTAGCCGATGACGAAAAAGTGCCGCGCCTCACTGCGCTGGCCGACCCGGATGCCCACCGCGGGATCGCCGGTCAGTTCCAATGCCCGCTCGAACATCGCGGCCACGACGCGGTTCGGCACGCGTGCGCCGGCCTCACCCGGCCCGGCGGGGTCCAGCCCCAGCGCCGTGTACACCGGCACCGGGTCCACGCCGTAGTCGGCCTCGAGCGTCTCGCCAATGCGAAACACGAGCTGCGCGAGGGAAGAGGGCTGTATCAGCATCGTCGGAAATCGGGCCACCGCGGACGCCCGACATGATACGTCGCACTTGACGCAAATTGCATAAAAGCTGAGGTCTTCGCACCAGAGCCGCGAACGCTCCGTCGCCAGAATTTCCTCCCGAGAACGGAAGGAGACTCACATGTTGCGGTTGATCCGGGGCGGTAAAGACACGGTGGAAAGACGGACGCGAATCGAGGACGCGGTGGCGGCCTACCTGCAGGACCGGTTCAGCGGCGACGACAACGCGATGTCGCGGCTCGACCGCTGGTCGCAGCAACGGATCACCGTGGAAAACATGGCGAAACTCGGTCTCGTGCTCGAAGCGGACGACCCGACCGAGCACTGCTACCAGAACCTCATCCGCGAGATCGACACCGAGGCGGAAACCGGTATTTTCCTTGCGACGCCGGCCGCAAATGCGGCGCAACTGCGCCGGCTGTCCGGCGAATCGGGCGTCTCCGGGCGCCTGTACCAGTTGCTGCCGAAAGTGGCGCCGGTGCTGTTCGCCGACGAACTCAGGCACTCGAACGAGAACCTGGACCTCGTGTGGGTATCGATCGAGGCACGATTCGACCGCGCGAACCTCGACGCCGAGATTTCGGAGCTCGTCCTGATGCACCTGCTGGACGCGGAGGAAACCGCTTCGGACATGAGCGATGCGCTGCGCGCGATGCTGTACACGTTTCACGAGGACCTCGCGCGCCGGCGCTGCCAGCTGCCGAGGCTGCTGAACGATCGCGCGACCCGGCACCTCGTGAGCCTCGTCAAGGGCCTGTCGGAGCGCGCGGGCAGCTACGACGAGCGCATTGGAGAGATCGGCCGCCGCGCCGGTACGGCCTGAGCATCCCCCTGAAGCTGATGCCTGATATCAGCTTTTGCCTGGCGGACTTCTTCGGAGGTCCGCCTTTTTTTACCGGCGCGCAACTTGCCAGCGTCCGGCGCGAAACGCTATAAACCGGCCTCCCGGTTAACGAAGCTCGCGACGCCCATGCCCGCACCCCACGTGCATGCTTTTTTCGACACGGCCACGAACACCGTCAGCTACGTCGTCGCCGACCCCGCGTCGGCTCACGCCGCGATCATCGACCCGGTGCTCGACTTCGACGCCGCGTCGGGACGATCGTCCACGGAAGCCGCCGAGCGCATCGCCGAGCACGTGCGCGTAAACGACCTGACCGTCGACTGGATACTCGAAACTCACGTCCACGCCGACCACCTGTCCGCCGCCCCGTGGCTGCGCACCAACGTGGGGGGTCGCATCGGCATCGGCGAGCAGGTGCGCGCGGTCCAGGCCACGTTTCGCGACGTCTTCAATCTCACCGACCTCGCCACCGACGGCCGGCAGTTCGATCACCTGTTTGCCGACGGCGAGCTTTTCAGCATCGGAGGCCTCGAGGCACGCGTTCTGCACACGCCGGGGCACACGCCGGCCTGCGTCACCTACGTCATCGGCGATGCGGCGTTCGTCGGCGACACGCTGTTCATGCCGGACTATGGCACGGCCCGCACCGACTTTCCGGGCGGCAGCGCGGCAGCGCTGTACGATTCGATCCAGCGCCTCTTCGGGCTGCCGCCGGACACGCGCCTGTTCCTGTGCCACGACTACAAGGCACCGGGCCGCGACGACTTCGCCTGGGAAACGACGGTGGCCGCGCAGCGCGAGCACAACGTGCACGTGCACGACGGCGTCACGCGCAGCGCCTTCGTCGAGATGCGCGAAGGCCGCGACCGCCAGCTCGGCATGCCGAAACTCATGCTTCCGTCGATCCAGGTGAACGTGCGCGCCGGCCTGTGGCCGCCGCCGGAGGACAACGGGGTCGTCTACCTCAAGGTGCCGGTCGACTACCTCTAGCGCCGGCTACGACGTGGCCGGATCGTCGCCGGACGCGAGCCGTGCCCGGAAGCGACGCATCCCGGCGATCCAGCGGTCGTGATCGGCGGCCTTGCGCTGGACGTAGGTCGCGACCTGCGGGTGCGGCAGCACGAGAAAGCGGCCGGCCTGCGCCCCTTCGACGATCAGGTCCGCCGCCGTGTCCGGCGGCAGGATGCCGTCCACGTCGTTGCCGCCGAAGCCGCCATCCGTTGTCTCGGAATCGTCCGGTATCCCGATCATGCGGGTCGCGACGGCCTGCGGGCACGCGACCGTGACGCGGATGCCGTCATCGCCGTGCGTGATCGCCAGCGATTCGGCAAACGCAACGGCGGCATGTTTCGTTGCCGAGTAGGCGGCATCGCCGATCTGGGACAGCAGGCCCGCGGCCGAGGCGATGTGGATGAACGCGCCGCCGCCGCGCGGAATCATGCGCGGCAGCAGCGCCCTCGCGGCATACACGTGCGCCATCACGTTGACATTCCAGCACGCCGCCCAGCGATCGTCCGCCGGCCCCAGCTTGCCGGCCCGCGACGCTGCATTGCCGTCCGCGTCGCCAAACCCCACGCCCGCATTCGACACGAACAGGTCGATCGGCCCGAGCGTCTCTTCCACGTCCGCGACCAGCGCCGAGACATCGGCCTCGACGGACACGTCCAGGCAGTACGCTCGACCGCCGATGTCGGCGGCGACCCGTTCCGCCGCCGCGCCATCGAGATCAGCGATGACGACCGTGTCGGCGACCGATGCGAGCCGCCGCCCGAGCGCACGGCCGATGCCGTGCGCGCCGCCGGTCACGACCGCGACGCGCGTTGCGTCGAACGCGGCCTCCGGGGCTGCAGGCCTGTCGTGCGTCGTTGTCGACATGTTCACTCCCGTCCGCCGGGCCCGGCGTCGCTTACAGCCGGTCCTTCAGTCCGTACCACAGCATGCCGAGCACCATGCCGGGATAGCGCAGCAGCGTGCCGCCCGGAAACGTGTGGATCGGCAGGCTCGCCATAACGTCGAAGCGCTCCGCCGTGCCGGCGACCGCCTCCGCGATCGCCTTGCCGGCGAAGGTCGCGATCGAAATGCCATGGCCGGAGTAACCCTGGGCAAAAAACAGGTTGGGCGCGAGGCGCCCGAAATGCGGCAGCCGATTCACGGTGACCGATAGCGTGCCGCCCCAGGCGTACTCGATCGCCACGTCGTCGAGTTGCGGGAACGTCTTCAGCATGTAGGGGCGGACAAAACCGGTGATGTCGCGGGGAAAACCGCGACGGTAATTCTCACCGCCGCCGAACAGCAGCCGGTGGTCCTCGGTGAGGCGGTAATAGTTGACGACGAAGCGCGTGTCGTGGACGCCGAAGCGGCCGGCGATCAGTTCGCGCGCGCGCGCCTCGCCGAGCGGCTCCGTCGTGATGACGAAATTGTTGATCGGCATGATCTTTCCGGCAACGCGCGGCTCGAGCTTGTCGAGGTAGCCGTTGCACGCGAGCACCAGGTGCGATGCCGTGACGCTGCCGGACGCCGCGCTCACGCGCGCCGGATCGTCGCGGGTGTAGCCGGTGACGCGAGAGTGCTCGAACAGGCGCACGCCGGCTGCATCGCAGGCACTGGCAAGGCCGAGCGCGAAGTTCAGCGGATGCAGCGTCAGCGCGTGCGAGTCGAACCAGCCCTCGAGGTAATCCCGGTTTGCGACGAGCGCGCGCACGCCCTCGGCATCGACGGCGTGGGTGTCGGGGTAGTCGTAGCGTTCGGCCAGCGCCTGCGACAGTTCCTCCGCCCAGCCGAGGTAGCGGCGCGTGTGGATGCCGACGAGCTGCCCGCTCTGGAGGTCGCAGTCGATCGTGTGCTTCGCGACGCGGTCGCGAATCTCCGCCTTGGCTTCTTCGGCGAGCCGCCAGAGTACGCGCGAGCCTTCGAGACCGAACTTCTCCTCGGTTTCCAGCACGTCCTTGCGCTGGCCGCTGCCGACGAGGCCGCCACAGCGCCCGGACGCGCCGAAACCGATGCGTTCCGCTTCCAGCAAGACGACGTCATAGCCGCGCTCGGCGAGGTTGAGCGCTGCAGAGAGCCCGGTGAAGCCCCCGCCAATGACGCAGACGTCGGCTTTCAGGTCGCCGGCAAGAGCCGGGCGCTCGACGATCTCTTTCGCCGTCGCGGCGTACCAGGACTCGGGGTAGCCGCGCGGCGGCTGCAGGTTGTCGTTCGTCTCGGCGATGAGGGCACCACTGGCTGTCGTATCCGCGCGCGGAACGCTATCTCACACCAAGGCGCCGGTCGCGGCAACCCCCGGCCCATCATGCGGAATCAGCCGATCCTGCGATCGAACGGCCAGTACTCCGCTTTGCACTGCTTCGGCGTAAACGGCGCGAACAGGCCCATCATGAACAGGGCGAATCGCCCTCCTGCCGTCGGCTTGCCGGTCTCGACCAGTGCCTTCAGGTTCGCCGTGATGAAATTCCCGCCCGAGGTCATGTACTTCTCGGTCTTCGTGCCGGCCGGAACGCCCTCGTTGATCAGCGTGAACTCCGTGCCCTCGGGCACCTCCTTCAGGACGTAGCGAACGACGCACAGCGGGTCGTCGAAATTCGTGAACTTGAACGTGTGGGCGTAGCGGTGCGGCGGGTCGAACTCGAGGACGTCGCCGACGACCGACGCGTACTTGCCATCCTTCGACAGCATCCGGACCGGCGCGCCCGGCGCCAGTCCCGGCGTTGCGCATCGGCTGTTGAAGAAGAACGGCAGCACGCTGTCGCAGCGCGTGAGTTCGGCCCAGACCTTGTGGATAGGCGCCCGGATCACGACGCGAAAGTACTGACGCTCCGCCGCGGCTGCGTCGCCCTCGTCATGACCGGCCGTCGCCGTGTCGCTTCGGGAATCGTTCATGGTCGTCTCCTGGTTGATCCGCGGCGCTCAGCCGGCCGCCTCGTAGGCCTGCTTCAGCCAGTTCTTCAGTTCTGCGTTCAGGTCCTTGGTGCCCGTGAGCCGCACCCGGTGCGTGACCATGGCGTTGAAGCTGCCCGACGCCTCCAGTCGGCCCGACGGCTTCACGCCCTTCAGGTTGATGCCCACGTCGACCCGGTCCTTCGTCGACGGCTGCACCAGGGCGAACTGCTTCTTGCGGCGCAGGCTCACGTAGGTCTTCTTCGGCGATATCTCCACGTCGTTGCCGAAGGCACCAACCATTTTCACGAGCTTTTCGTAGATCGGCCGCAGGCCCGCTTTGGCGCCCGCGTACTGCAGGGCGACAGGGTCATCGGCGGCGCCGCCGGCAGTCCTTTCGCGGTACTTGTGCGCGATGAGGTTGGCGTAGCCGTGCGTGACACCGGCTTCGCTCTTCAGGTGCTTCACGAACTCGCCGTGTTTCTCGAACGAGGTTTTCTTGAGCACCCCGAACCACTGGTCCAGCGACTTGCCGGTCTTGTCCTTCAGGTTGTCGATCATGGCCTGTGCGGCCTGCTCCGGGGTCTGGGGCATGTCTCGTCCTCTCTGCGATTGCGGGTCAGCGGCGGCCGGCGCGTGCCGGCCCCGCGTCATCGTCCACGGCCGCTTCCACGGCACGCTTGAATTCGGTGAGGCGCCCCGCCCACTCGGCGCTGTACGCGGTGGTCCACCGCTCGTAGATCATCTGGATGGGCGCGGCATTGAAATACAGGTGGCGGACCCGGCCTTCCTTTTCCGACAGGACGAGACCGGCTTCCTCGAGCACCTTGAGGTGTTTCATGACCGCGATCCGGCTGACGTCGAAATGCCGGCAAACGCGCACGACGCTACAACCGGGCTCCGCCTTGACGATGTCGAGGATCTCGCGGCGGATCGCCGAGGCGAGCGCGTGAAACACACTGTCCATGGACTCGGGCTTCATAAGTAACCATATGGTTACTTATTTGCCGAATGCTGTCAATCGCTACGCTGCGCCTGTCTCAAGCTCAGCAGCCGCGGTCGCCGCCGGTCAGCGCGAAGGACCTCAACATCGTAGCCGTTCCACTCGATGCGGTCGCCGGCAATCGGCAGCCGTTCCAGCCGTTCGGTAATCAAGCCGCCGATCGTCGCGACATCAAGCGCCGGGTCCCACGGCACCTCGAGCCGGGCGGACAGCTTGCGCAGGTCGACATTCGCATGCACGACCAGCGAGCCATCCGGCTGTCGCGCGAAGTCCTCGGCCGGCACGTCGAGCTCATCGTCAATTTCGCCGACAATCTCCTCCAGCACGTCTTCCAGCGTGGCGATCCCCTGTACGCCGCCGTACTCGTCCACGATGACGGCCATGTGCCGCCGGCTTTGCTGAAATGTATTCAGCAGGCGCGGCAGCATGGCCGACTCGGGAACGACCAGGGCCTCGTGCCGAAGAAACTCCCAGTTGATGGTGTCGTCCGGGTTCTCGAGCAGCCAGTTCAGCAACTCCTTGGCCAGAACAATCCCGCTCACGTCGTCGAGATCGCCGGTCGGCGAGTACGGAAAGCGGCTGTGACCCGTTTCCTGCAGCAACTCGATCGCCTGCCGCCGGTCGAGCGTGGCGGCGAGGAAGTGCACCTGGTCGCGCGGCAGCATGATGTCGCGGGCTTGCAGGTCTGCAAGTTGCGTCGCGCCGACGACCATGCCGGCGGTCCGGCGGCTGACGGCGCCCTCGGTCCGCCCGAGCAGCGCCAGCAGCCGGATTTCCTCGGCAGACGTGACCGGCGCCGCCTCCTTGCGGCGCAACGAACTCGAGATCTTTTCGCTGACGATCACCAGCGGCTTCAGCAGCACGGTCAGCCATTGAATCCCGTGCGCCACCGGCCGCGCGAGCAGGCCGGAATAATTCACGCCGAGCGTCTTCGGGATGATCTCGGTGAACAGCAGCACGGCCAGCGTAAACACGAGCGAGAAGATCCACAGCGTGTCCGCGGCGAACACGTTCGAGTAGCTTGCCCCGGCCACCGCGGCGCCGATCGTGTGTGCCGCCGTGTTCAGGATCAAGATCGCGGCGATCGGCACGTCCATGTTCTGCTTGAACCCGGCGAGCAGTTCGCCGGCCCGCTCGCCGTTCCGGCGCATGATTTCGATGCGCGGCCGGCGAACCGACAACAGCACCGATTCGAAAATCGAACACAGGAACGAAACGACGAGCACGACCGAAACGGCGGCGATGAACAACAGCATGACAGCTCCCGGCGAACACGCGCAGTACACGAGCCACTACCATACACAAAACCGGGCGACGGCCCGGCGACCGGGTCCCGAAACGAACACGGCGGCGCAGATGCGCCGCCGTGCGAAGTGGCCGGGCCGCAGCGGCCCGGCGGTCGGTCCGGTACGACCTACCGGCGGCTGGCCACGGCCGTGCCGGTGCCCGACGCCTCCGCGTCGAACCGGTCGAGGTGCATGACCTTCGACCAGGCCGACACGAAGTCCTCGACGAACAACGCCTCGCCGTCGGCGGCCGCATAGGCCTCCGCCACCGCCCGCAGCTCGGAGTTCGAGCCGAACACCAGGTCGACCGGGGTGGCCGTCCACTTCAGCTCGTTGCTCGCGCGATCCCGGCCCTCGTAGATGCCGTCGACTTCGTCCGACTTCGACCACGCGGTGGACATATCGAGCAGGTTCACGAAGAAATCGTTGCCCAGGACGCCGGGCGTTTCCGTGAACACGCCATGCCGGGACTGGCCGGCGTTGGCGTCGAGCGACCGCATGCCGCCGACCAGCGCCGTCATCTCCGGCACGGTCAGTGTCAGCAGGTCTGCCTTTTCGACCATCATTTCCGCCGGGGAGCCGTAGCTGCTGCCGTCGTAGTAGTTCCGGAATGCATCGGCCGTCGGCTCGAGCGCCGCGAAGGATTTGATGTCGGTCATCTCCTGCGTCGCATCCGTACGGCCGGGCAGGAACGGCACGTCAACGTCGTAGCCGGCCTTGCTGGCGGCTGCCTCGACGGCGGCGTTGCCGCCCAGGACGATCACGTCCGCGAGCGACACGCGCTTCCCGCGCGGCAGGGCGTCGTTGAACCGCTTCTGCACGCCGGCGAGCGTATCGAGAACCTTCTTCAACGACGCGGGGTCGTTGACGGCCCAGTCCTTCTGCGGCGCCAGGCGGATGCGCGCACCGTTCGCGCCACCGCGCATGTCCGAGCCACGGTAGCTGGCAGCGGACGCCCACGCCGTGCGCACGAGATCCGACGTGCTGACGCCCGATTTCAGGATCGCGGCCTTCAGCTTTTCGGCATCCTGGTCGTTGATCAGCGTGTGATCGACGGCCGGCACCGGGTCCTGCCAGATGAAGACGTCGTCCGGCACTTCGCTGCCGAGGTAGCGCGCGCGCGGCCCGAGGTCGCGGTGCGTCAGCTTGAACCAGGCCCTCGCAAACGCCGCATCGAACTCCTTCGGGTTGGCGAGGAAGCGCTCGGCGATCGCGCGGAAACCCGGATCCTCTTTCAGGCTCAGGTCCGTGGTCAGCATGATCGGCGCGTTGCGCTTGCCGGGAATGTGCGCATCCGGCACCAGGTTCGCGGCGTACTCTTCCGTCGGAATCCACACCGTTGCGCCGGCCGGCGTCTTCGTCTGCTTCCAGTCGAAGCGGAACAGGTTGTCGAGGAACAGGATCGACCACGCCGTCGGCGTCGAGGTCCACGCGCCTTCGAGGCCGCTGGTCATCGTGTCGGCGCCCTTGCCGCTGCCGCAGTTGTTGGTCCAGCCCAGTCCCTGCTCTTCGAGGTCGGCAGCGGCCGGCTCCGGTCCGACGCAGTCGCCTTTGCGGGCGCCGTGCGTCTTTCCGAGCGTGTGCCCGCCGGCGATCAGCGCCACGATCTCCTCGTCGTTCATCGCCATTCGGCCAAAGGATTCGCGGATGTCGGCGGCGGCGGAGACCGGATCGTTGTTGCCGTTCGGGCCTTCCGGGTTCACGTAGATCAGGCCCATCTGCACGGCGGCCAGCGGCCGTTCCAGTTCGCCCTTGTCGTCGTAGCGCTCGTCGTTCTCGAGCCAGACCGTTTCGGCGCCCCAGTAGACGTGATCGGCCTCCCAGTCGTCGATGCGCCCGCCGGCGAAACCGAGCGTCTCGAAGCCCATCGACTCCAGAGCGACGTTCCCGGCGAGGATCATCAGGTCGCCCCAGGACACGCTGCGACCGTACTTCTGCTTCACGGGCCACAACAGGCGGCGCGCCTTGTCGAGGTTCGCGTTGTCGGGCCAGCTGTTCAGCGGCTCGAAGCGCTGCTGCCCGCCGTCACCGCCACCGCGGCCGTCGTGCACGCGGTAGGTGCCGGCACTGTGCCACGCCATGCGGATCATCAGGCCGCCGTAATGCCCCCAGTCGGCCGGCCACCAGTCCTGCGAATCGGTCAGTACCGCTTCGACATCCTTCTTGAGTTGGTCGTAGTCGACGCTGTTGAATGCTTCGGCGTAATTGAAGTCATCGCCGTACGGGTTCGATCTCGCGTCGTGCGCCCGCAATTGCTCCAGGTTCAGTGTGTCGGGCCACCAGAAGCGATTGGTCGTCGGCTTGCTCTCGGCGGCGGCGACACCCGCCAGTGACACCGTGACCGCAAGCGCGGCCAGGCCTCGTATCGTGGGTATACGCATTGGAGTTCTCCTGTTGACTCCCCCGGTTTAGACGCAGTCTAAATTAGCACCCGGACGGCCTTCAGGAAAACAGGAAAATTCTTTCAAAACATCCGACTGAATCGATTGAATCGATACACGCACAAAGGCCGCCGGCGCGCGAACGCCGGCGGCCTTTTCAGCAGGATGATGGGTCCGGCCGTCGGCGGGCCCGGGGCGAGGCGGCTACTCGGGCAGGACCTCGAACGTCACGACTAGGGCCAGGTACTCGGCCATTTTGCGGCCCTCGACCTCGGTTTCGCCCTCCACCGAGGCTTCGAGCCAATAACTGCCCGGTTCGTCGAAGGTCACGCTGATGCGACCGTCGGCGTCCGCGGTGTACATGGTGTCGCCGGCGCGATTGCGGTAGCGATCCGCGCCTTGCACGACCGTGACCTCGAGTCCCTCGGCGGGATTGCCGTTGTGCACGATTCGAAACGCCGCCGTGTCGCCGGCGAACAGGTCGTTCGGGTGCGAGGCCGGCACGAATTCGAGACCGGAGCCCGTCGTTTCGAACACGGACGTGGTCGGGGCACCCAGCGTGACATAGGTCGCGACGGAGCGGTTCGACACGGCAAACTGGACACCCTCTTTCTCGTCGAGGCCGGCCGCGAGCAGCTCGTCCAGGGTGCCGCGACGCCGCTGCGGCTCGCCGTCTTCCGTCCAGCGCGCGAAGAACGTGTTCCCGGCCTGCGCAATGCGGTACGTGCCCTGCTGCGTCAGGTGCACGTCGAACACCGACCGGAACTTGCCGGTCGCGGCGTTCTGGATCTCGACCAGGCTGCCGTCGGGCGCGGTGACAGCCACGCGCTCGAGCCGTAGCGGCACGTGATTGGGGTAAAAGAGGTCGTTGGAGATCGCCCCATCGACCGTGATCCATTGTTCATTGCCGGACAGCGTGAACGTCGACGGCAGCAACCAGATGCGGTGCGCCTGGGACGGCTGTGCGAGGAAGATGGCGAAGATGCCGAGTGCGACGGCACCGATTCGAAGTGTCTTCATGATGTCTGGTCCTGCCTGCGATTAACGGGGAATGATCTTCAGCGAAACATGGCCGAGCTCGTGCTCGCCCGCGGCCTGGGCGGTGAAGGCTTCGCCCTTCCAGCGAAACGGGATCTTCAGCATTTCGCGGCCGCCGACTTCGCGCACGGCTTCGACGTACAGGAGGTAGTCGCCGCTCGGGAGTTGCGCGAGCTGCGGCATGTCGGCCGGGAACCGCAGCTCATGCCGGCCGGGACCGCGCGTCGCGCCGGTCACGCCGTCTACCGGCAGGTCGAGGTTTCGTCCGCTGCGACGCCACCATTGCCGGAGATCCTTCAGCCAGGTCGTGCCTTCGCCTTCCGGTCCGTCGGTCAGCTGGTACCAGATGCCGAGATCCGCTGCCACGGCCTGGTCCGGCGTCGCGATCCAGATCGCGACATAGGGCTTGTGGTACTCGGCCACGTTGATGCGCGGCACCTCCACGTCGATGTGCAGGTCCGCCGCGGCGACCTGTCCGGCGAGTCCGGCGGCCGTCATGGCCAGCATGAGTCGAAACACGGTCACTCCTGTCAGTGTATGAATAGAACGACGAGGACGATCGGCACCGCCAGCCCGGCCACGGTCAGCGGCCACGTCGAGCGGTGTCGGCGCGCCTGCATCTGCAACAGCCAGAGGCCGGTCAGGCAGAACAGCACGCAGGCCACGGCGAAGATGTCGATGAACCAGGACCATGCGCTGCCGGTATTGCGGCCCTTGTGCAGGTCGTTGAGGTAGGCGACCACGCCGCGGGTCGTCGTCTCGTAAATCGCTTCCCCGGTCTCGAAATCGATGCTGAGCCAGGCGTCGCCGCCGGGGCGCGGTAAGGCGACGTACGCATCCACGTCCGTCCACTCCGCGTCGATACCGCCGGCGTGGACACCAAGGTGCCGGTCGAGCCAGCCGACGACCTCGCTGGGAAGCTGCGCGGCCGCCGGTTCATCGGCCGCTACATTCGCCAGCAACTCGAGCTGATCGGGCGGCAGGACCGCGGTGCGCGACTCCGTCACCGGGGTGGCCGGTATCTGGTGCGCGTGGTTCAGCGTGATGCCGGTTGCGGAAAACAACAGCACGCCGACGAGACAGACCGCACCCGACATCCAATGCCAGGTACGGGCCTGGCGCTTCCAGAAAAGTATGTTCACGCTAGGTTGCGAATGATAATGATTCGCATTACAAGGTCAAGTGCGGCGTGCCCCGCCCGGGCACGTTCAGCCCCGGCACGGTGCCGGGGCAGCCGCTCAGGTCGCGTCGAGTACCGGCACTTCCCCGGTCACGAAGAACACGGTTTCGTCCATGTCCGCGAAGCGCGCTTCGTCCGGTTGAACGTCGCGCAGGTAGTCCGGGTCGCTGAAGAATGCATCCTTGTCCGCGACGCTGTCGAACCAGATCTCGGCTGTCCCGTCGAACGCGGCCGCACCCTCGGCGTACGCCTCCGGCAACGTATGGCACTGTACGTACTTGCGGATGTAGCGTGCCGTGGCAGGACAGTCCTTGACGAGTTGCGCATGGCGCGTCCGCCAGTGCGCCTGGAAGGCTTCCACGCTCATGTCCGCACGTTTGCGGATGGCCACGATGAGTTTAATCACGCCGGGATTCCTTTCTGAACCAATCAGTCCTGCAGTTCCACCTTGAACTTCTGGCCGCCGACAGATGCCTCGTACATCAGTCCGCCCTTGGCCTGGGTGAAAATGGCCACGCCGCCGCTGTAGCTCGCATCCGCCGAAGCGCCGGTCTTTACGGCCACGGCCGAGGCCTGCGCACCGAGTTCGTAATTGCCGCGCTTGAAATCGGCGACGGCGACATCGTCCTTGAAGAAGATGAACTCGCTGTACGCCTGGCCGCCCCACTGGAAGCCGATCGTCAGCTGCGTCAGCGTAACTTCCGCCGTGATGGCACCGTTCTCGTAAAGCAGGCCCTTGCCCCGCGCGCCGCCGATGCCGATGCCGCCCTTGCCGACCGTCGGGATGATCACGTACGCGACAGCGGAATCGAAGAATCGCCGCATGTCGGGGTCCTTCTCGAGCATCTCGGCCTTGGCTTCCTGGGCCTTTTCGTCCATCTCCTTGATTTCGTCCGGATCCCAGCCTGCCGACGCAGACGCGCCCAGAAACAGCAGCGTTGCACACGTTGTTACGAGAAAGTTTTTCATGACCACTCCTGATCGTGTCTGCAAGTTCTTCTTCAGTTGTTCAATCGATCGGGCAACGACGAATTGCGTGTCGGCTCTTGCGTGCCGGCTTTCGGAAAAGCCCGGACTGGAGCGGGTGATGGGAATCGAACCCACGTCATCAGCTTGGGAAGCTGAGGTTCTACCATTGAACTACACCCGCACGATTTGTGCAGACCGCCGATTCTAATGCTGATCGCGGTTCGGAGTCACCTTCCGCACGCCCCGGTCAGAACCAGCTGATCACGCCGACGAACAGCAGGAAGGCGATCGACGCCATCTGGAAGACGATGTCGACCCGGTCGATGCGCCGCATCGCCAGTTCCTTGTCCCCGGCCGGGGCCTTGAAGTACACGTTCGTGCCCCAGGTGAACAGGATGAACAGGCCCAGCGCGATGACGTAGCTGCACGCGAACAGCTTGTCCAGGAACGTGAGGTAGGGCATCGGCGGCAATCGTTCGTGGTAGGCCTGCTGCATGAACACCATCGTCAGCAGTGCTGTCGACGGAATCGCCAGGCGCAGGTTCCCCATCGACCCCGCCAGCGACGGTGACAGCAGGACCACGGACAGTACGACGACCAGTGGCAGTACCCGGCCGATGAAGGCGCTGCGGGCGTCGGCGGTGTACTGGATGTTGAGCCGTACCTGCGCCATCGTCGGCGCGTACCAGGAGCCGAAACGGCTGGAATAGTGATGCAGGAACGGCTCGAAACTCACGCTCGTGAGCCGGTAGCCGCTCAGGTTGCCCGCGAGCCCCAGGAAGCCGTTCTGCCGATGGTGCGGAACCAGCAGCGTCTTGCGGTACTTGTTCGACATCGAGCTGTGCGCGATCTCGACGATGAGCGGCAGCTCCAGCGTGGCGAACGGGTGGCGCTGGAGATTGTTCGCGTCGTCGAGGAAGCGGCTGGAAAACCGGTAACGCTGGTAATACCGGCCGGCCGACAGGCGCTCCGGCGCCTCGGTCGCGACCTCGAACGTGCTGTCCCAGGTTTCGATGCGATTGACCAGCCGGATCAGCTCGATCGGCCGGATGCCGTGCTCTTCCATGTGCGCCTGCGTCGAGGCCGACCACTCCAGCCAGACGAAGCCGTCGGCCGAGAACGTCTTCGACGTCAGCGACAGCGAATACACTTTCTCGACATGGATGCCGGCATAGATGATGTCGTGGTCGGCACGGAGGGACTCCAGCGACTCGATGGGCACGACCGTCTCGGTTTCCTCGAACACCTGGAACTGCGCGTACTTGCCGTCCGCCGCGTGTGCGGTGCCGGCGAGGCCCAGGGCGAGCCATCCGCCGGTCATGGCGAGCCATACCGACAGGCGGCGGAACATCGTGCGTTGCGGCTTATTCGACATTGTGCTGCCCGGGCTTAGATGCATTTTCCGTCGGCCGGAACCGGCCGGCATCGCTGCGGTCGAGCGTCCAGTCGCAGACGTAACCGCGGCTCTCCGGCAGGCGGCGGCTCCACGGCTCGGGATCGATCACGCCGGCATCGAACACGATCTCGAACATCCCGTCGGCCTGGACCCTGCCGATCGCCGCGCGCTTCGCCAGGTGATGATTGGGCCGGATCTCGACCCGCCCGTGGGGCGCATCGTAGCCGATGCCCTTGAGTGCTTCACGAACGCGCGGAGGCTCCGTGCTGCCGGCCGCTTCGGCGGCGATAGCCCAGAGCTGCACCATTGCGTAGGCGGTTTCCGCCGGATCGCTCGCGACCCGGTGCGCACCGTAATGGCGCTTGAAGGCCGCCGTGAACGCCTGTGATGCCGGTGTCTCGAGGCTCTGGAAATAGCTCCAGACCGCGTACGTGCCTTCGAGATAGCGTGGCCCGATGGCCGACACCTCTTCCTCCGCCAGCGCAAAGCTCATGATCGTGTAGCCGTTCTCCGGCGTGAGGCCCGCGGCGAACGCGTGCGTGAAGAAGTCAAAGTTGCTCTCGCCGTTGATCGTGTTGACGATGTTGCCGCCGTCGGGAAGCGCCTGCCGGATCGCATCGATGACCGGGCCGATGTCCGCGGACTCCAGGGGAATGTACGCTGCGCCGGCGATGCGGCCCCCGAGCGACGCGACCTGTGCGTCGATGATCGCGTTGACCGTTCTCGGATAGACATAGTCGGAGCCGACGAGGAAGAAATCGGCGGAACCGTTCTCGAACAACCAGCGAATACCCGGCTCGACCTGCTGGTTCGGCGTCGCGCCGAAATAGAAGATGTTCTTCGAGCACTCCTGTCCTTCGTACGGGACCGGGTAGAACAGCAGGTGATCCTCGCGCTCGAAGATCGGCAACATCGCCTTGCGACTGGACGACGTCCACCCACCGAAGACGACGGCCACCTGTGAATCCCCGATGAGCTGCTGCGCCCTGGCAGCGAAAGTTTCCGGGTTGGATGCGCCGTCTTCTTCCACCGCCTCGAGCTCGAGACGCTTGCCGCCGATCAGGATGCCGCCGGCGCGGTTGATCTCCGCGATCGCCATCAGCTCCGCCTCGGCCACGGTATTCTCGGAGATGGCCATGCTGCCGCTGCGCGAGTGCAGCACGCCGACCCTGACCGTGCCATCGAAGCTTTCGGAGGATGATTGATTGCCGTCGCAGGCGCCCAGGATCGCCAGGGCAAGGAGCCCGAAAATTCGCTTGAATCCGTCCACCGGGTCCGCCGTTCGAGAAATCAGGCCCGATCTTGCCCGAGATGGGCGGCAAACTGAACCCGCACTGCTATTCGCTCTTCCCGGCCTCGCTGATCTCCGCAGGCGATGCCGTCTCACGCAGGGACTGCAGCGTCCGGGTTCGCAGCGTCTCGTGCACGGCGGCGGCGATGCGGGAATGATCCCAGGCGGAGTTGAAACGCAGTACGTTCGACATCAGCGTCGACACGTAGAACGGCTCGCCCTCCTCGTCACCCTCGACGACGGCGACCGAGTTCATCATGTTCCTGACGTTGCCCATGTATTTCTCACAGCGAAAGCCTTCCTCCGGCCGGCACTGGTAGAGCGACCCGCTCTTGAAGAACACGGCGTCCTCCCTTAGCTCGGGCGCGTAGGCGTAGCGATAGCGCCGCTTCGTGAGGTACATGTACTTCTTCATCTCGAGGCTCGACCACTCGTCGACCATCCGCCCCTGCTCGATCCGGAACGCGAAACGCGCGAGCTCGCGCGGCGTCGCGAAGGACACGGTGCCGGGCACCTTATGCTTCGACGACGACGTCCACATGGACCCCTGCTGGATGTTCGATGTATCGAGGCCGGCCGCCTGCAACGGCTCCGTCACCACGGCCAGCGCGAGCGCCGCCAGTTCCTTCTTCGGCGTTTCGGCGAAGAAGCGCTCGCTTTCCTCGAAGCTCTTCGGGTATTCGCTGCCGAAATGGCGAATCAGCATTGCCTCGCGCCAGATGATGGAGCCCGCGCCGTTTGCGGACGCGGAGATCGCGTGATCGAGCCACTCGCTGAGGCGAAACTCGTCGGACGGCTGGATGACCGAGTAGTAGTTGCGCCGGTCCCGCTCGCTCCACTTCGGCACCTTGTGGATCTCGTTGCTCACCCAGGAGCCGGCACGAGATACCGACTCGCGCAGGACGCGCGCGCGATCGGCCGGGTCCGGGAAGGCCTCCGCCAGCACGTGAAACAGGGCGGCCATGCAGATCAGCTTGCCGACGCTGCCCGCGTTCTGCTTCAGGTCCGGCCGCAGCCCCGCCCAGCGGATGTCCTCCGGGTTCGACAGGTCGACGAGTACCATCGCGTAGCTCGGGTCGCGGTTCCGCAGCGCCGTCGTCAGGAAGGCCGACAGGTCCGGGTCCTCGGCCAGCGCGTCGAAGTCGGGGCCGGCGTAATCGAGGAGTCGGAGCCGGATATCCGCGCTGCTCCAGAGCTGGCCGGGCGCGAGCTTCGCGACGCCGGGCGTCATCTCCGCGAGCTGGAAGCCCTCCAGGCGGCGGATGCCGGACGCCTCGATGCCGTCGAGCGGGTAAGCCGACGCCGAACCCGCCGCGACCAGCGCGACAGCGAGCGGCAGGATGGGTATCCCTTTCCGATGCATAGGCCTACTCACCTCGCCGGTGGCTGATCCAGTGGCACGGGCGAATCCGCGCTGGTGGTCACGGATGATCCGCTGCGACGCGCACGAATGGCTGCGTCGGCCACGCTGCTGCCGCGCTCGACCAGCGGCCGGATCTGGAACAGCGTCAGCTCGCCGTCGATGAAACCGAACTCGATGTCCCAGGGGCGTGGCAGGCCCTGGTCGTCGATGACCGGCTCGTACTTCTCGCCGACGTCGACGGCGAGCGCCCTGAGCTGGTCGATCTCCTCAGCCGTCAGCACCGGCCCCGAATCCGCCGGCAACCACGTCACGCCGCCCTGCGGATCGACCTGGCGCCGGTATGGCGACTTCGCTTCGGACAGCACCTCGATACCGTCCGGGAGGATCGCGACCGTCTCGGCCGCTTCGCCCGCAACGGCACCACCGACGCCCCACGCGACCGAGGCCGTGAGTCCGGGCTGCGCGCGGTCGGCCAGATTCGTCGTGACCAGCACGCCCGACTTTGTCGCCGGCACCGACTTCATCAGCAGCACCGACGCGTAGATCTGCTCCGGGTTCGTGAGCACGCTCGAACGCCACGCCAGTGCCCGCGGACTGAGTATCGACGACCAGACCCTCGGCACCGCGGCAAACTGCGCCGCCGGATCGACGACGTTCGGGATCGTCTCGTTGAGGCCCGCGCCCGTGAATTGCGGCAGGTCCTCCACGTTCGTGTCCGAACGCACGAATACGCCATAGGTGCCGGGGTCGCCGAACTGCTGCTGCATCAGGTCGCGGAGATCTGCGGACAGCGCGTCCGACAACTCGAGCGCCGCGATCGCGCTGCGCGCAGAGGCCAGCTCATCCGCAAAGGCCGACGGCGACAACCCGCCGTCACGCCGCGCGCGAAACGCTTTTGCGATGCGCTCACCCAGGCCGGCGGCCGCGAGATGGTCCGCGTAGATGCCGAACGGAATGGCAATGGCCGGTGCGACGCGGCCGGGAAACAGGCGATTGAGCTCGCCCAGGTTCGCCGCCTTCGGCCCGATGATGCGTCCCGACATGTCGCGACCAATTTCGTCGAGCGCGAGGAGCCTGCGCACTGACAGGTCCGGCACCGGTACGGTGACGCTCGCCGGCAGCGCCGTCGCGGCGTCGGTGCCGGCCGCATCGGCAACGTCGAGAATCACGCTGCCTTCCGAGCCGACGACGAGGCGCACGCTCTCGCCTTCCAGCGGTTTCAGCATGGCAACAGCGTCGAAATCCACCGCGACGTTCGGGATGCCGAAGTTGCGCGCCAGCAATTGCACGTGCGAGAGCGCGTTGCCCTCGCCGAGTGTCAGGATGCCGGCAACCGGCGAGAGCTCCGCGATGGTCTCGGGAATGACGACGACATCCGTCTTCACGAGGTCCGCGCCTTCGAGTGACTCCAGTGTCTCGAATATCCGCAGGGGCCCACTCGCGATGCCGGGATTCAGCGCCACCGCACCGCCCACCGGCTTGCCCGCGAACTCCGCCACGCTGCCGGTCAGTTGATCCACGTCGCGCGAAAGCACCTTGAGCGTGTCGCCCAGCATCCACATCGGCGAGCCGCGCAGCAGGTCGTCGCTGAATCGTGCCGCGCGCGAGTCCAGTGCGGTGTAGCGGATCAGCGCCTCCGCGAACGTGTAACGAATCGTGCCGATGGCCCAGCCGGGCGCGCGTTTCAGACGCTGCACCGCTTCGCGGTACCCCGACAGCGAGAGCGACGTTTCGCCGACAATCGGCGGCGCGATCGCGGCAAGCTCCGACGACGACAACAGCCCCGAGGCAAACGCGCATTCGAGCAGTGAGCGGCTGACCTGCAGCGTCTCCGCGCGGGTCAACGCCCGGTCGGCCGCCATCCGCTGGTAGGCGATCTGCACATCGGACTCGAGCTCACGCAGCGAGTCCACCATCGCCAGGCGGCGGTCGGGCGGCAGCTTTGCGAACAGCGCCGACCGGGCCGTCGCCATCGCCGTGCACAGCCCGTCAATGCGTCCGAGATCGTCCTGCGCAAGCGCCGCGTTGACGGACTCGCGCCAGCCCGAGCCGGCCGGGCCGCTACCGACCCGGGCGAGCGCCGCGTCGATGCGCGCGCGCCGGCCCGTTTCGCCGTACAGCAGGTCCAGCGTATCGGCGAGTTCGAGCCCGGCGGCGGCAACCGCCGGATCGCGATGCGCCGCGGACCAGTCGCGCAACCGCGGCGCGGTCGTTGCATTCGGGTTGTTGTGGATCTCGATACGCCACGTTTCCGCGGAAACGTCGAGCTCTGCGAGTTCGATGGCCTTGCGCCGCGCGTCCCGGGCCAGGTCGCTGTCCTCGCCGTGCGGAATCGTGCGCGCCAGTTCCCGCACCAGCAGGAAATTGTCGAGCGACCACGCGGTATCCAGCATGAGCTGCTGCAACAGGCCGGCGCCCACCGCTTCCTCGTCTTCCACCTGCACGCGGCCGCGGTAATTCTGCGCGCGCCGCAGGACCCAGCCGTCGTCGACGTCCACGAGGTAGCGCTCCAGCGGCAGCTCCCGCAGCCGCCCCTGCCGCGGCTGGCTGCCCAGCAACTCGTCGAGCGTCGTTGCCGCGAAGATGGTCCCGACCGACCAGCCGAGGGTCGCCAGGCGTTCACGGGCCGGCGAGTACGCCGCGTGCTGGCGGCCACCGCCGCGCTCCCGGCACGCGTAGGCCACAGGTTGCTGCACCGTACCGTCGTTGCAGAACCAGCGAATGCCGGAGTACGGGCCGCGCGCATTACTCTTCATGTCCTGCACGATGCGTCGCGCCTCTGCCACTTCCTCCGGCGTCGGCGGATCCAGCGGCGCCGCCCCGGCAGCGCCGGCGACGAACGCCAGCACCACGCAGAACGGGGCGAGTCGCGAGACACGGAACGATGCGGATGGACGACGGACAGCGCGACTCATTGTTGGCTCATTGCGGGCGGATAGCAGGCGGATCTCGGGCGGATCTTGGGCACAATAGACCGGACGGGTGTCTCTCCAGCGTCCTGCTGCGGCGCAGTTGCACGGGGACGCGTACAGCCCTGATGATACGCGTCGGGTTCGCCGGAGCGATAGTATGCACAAGCGACTGATGGCGTTATTGCTACTGGGTTTCAGCCTCGCCGGCACGCCGCACGCCCTCGCCGACGAGTGGCGGCCCCTGTACGAGCGTGTCGACCCGGATCTGCAACGCAGCCTCGAGGCACGCCTTGCGCAGGACCCGGAATGGGCGCGTCTGATTCGCCGCAAGAAAATGGCCATCGGCGTCGTCGACCTGAGCGGCGACACCCCGCGATTTGCGCGCGTCAACGGCAACCAGATGATGTACGCCGCCAGCCTGCCGAAGATCGCCATTCTGCTGGCCGCATACGTGTCATTCGAGGACGGCTCGCTCGCGGAAACCGCGGAAGTCCACGAGGATCTCGCGAACATGATCCGCGTCTCCAGCAATGCCGCGGCCACGCGGCTGATCGACCGCGTCGGCATGAAGAAAATCCAGGCCGTCCTGAAAGACCCGCAATACGGTTTCTACGACGAGGAACGCGGCGGCGGGCTGTGGGTCGGGAAACGCTATGCCAGCGCCGGCCCGCGGGTCGGGGACCCCATGCACGGCATTTCGCACGGGGCCACCGCGACCCAGGTGTGCCGGTTCTTCTACCTGCTGTCCGCCGGGCGACTGATCAGTCCCGAGCGTTCGGCCATGATGCTGGAAGACCTCGTCGACCCGAGGCTGCATCACAAGTTCGTTTCGCAGGTCGAGGAACGCGCGCCCGACGCGCGGATGTACCGCAAGTCGGGCACGTGGAAGCAGTGGCATTCCGATGCCATCCTCGTCCAGGGAACGGTCTGGCGCGACTACATACTCGTCGGCCTGGTCGAAAGCGCGAACGGGGAAACGATCCTGCGCGAGGTGCTTCCCGCCGTTGAAGAACTCATCGTGCCGGCGGAGTTTGCCGAGGCCTCACGCGGTCACGACTAGCCGGCTACCTGGTCGACCGGGTCCGCACCCCCGTCGCTACCGCGCCGTTCGTTGAGCAGGACTCGGTTTGCGTCACTCCCGTGATGCGCCGCGCTCCTTCCCGGCGATCCACGCCGCCAGCGGATTGGCCGTCATCCCGTGCAGTACCAGGCTCAGGATTACGGTACAGGCCACGACCAGTGCGATCAGTTTCGCGCCGGGCAGGCCTTCGTCCATGACGATCACGGCAAACACGATGCTCGCGAGGCCCCGCGGACCGAACCAGCCGAGGAACAACTTGCTGCCGGTCGTCTCGCCGGTCCCGGCCAGCGACACGAAAATCGGCACGATGCGCACGACGGTCAGGCTGAGCAATGCGAACACGAACACCTGCCAAGTGATCTGCCCGTAGACCTGCTCGACCACCACGATGCCGAACAGCAACCACGTCAGCAATGCGAGCGTCTCCCCGATGCCTTCGGCGGGGTTCACGAGCGCATGCGTCTCGCGCTTCTGCAGAAAGCCGAACAGTGCACCGCCGGTGAACGCCGCGATGTAGCCGCTGCCGTGCAGGCTCTGCGCGAGACCGAAACACGAGAACGCCAGCGCGACAACCGTGATCTGCACCCATACGTCGGTGACCCAGCCCCTGCGCCGGCACCACCGGAACAACCCGGTACCGACGGCCGTCGCGCCGAGACCGACGAGCGCGCCGATGCCCAGTTCCTCGGCAACCAGCGTCATCGCGAGGCCACTGCCGAGGCCCTGCTCGGCACCGAGTTCCAGCGCGATGAATGCCAGCACGATGGGTACGCAGAGTCCGTCGTTGAGGCCGCTCTCCACGTTAAGGCCTTCCCGGAGGCGCACCGGCACCGCCTTGTTCGTGATCACCGGCTTGCCGAGCGCGGCGTCCGTGGCGGCCAGCATCGCGCCGAGCACGGCCGCCTCGTAGATCGTCAGCGTGTCGAACAGCACCAGCGCGAGGCCGAAGCCGAGTGCGATGGCGCCGGGAAGACCGATCAGGAGCATCCTCGACGGTATGCCGAAGCTCCGCCGCAGGGCGGCCAGGTTGGCATTGGCCGCGTCGACGAACAGGAACAGTGCGAGCGTGAGATCCGCCAGCACGCGAAGTTCCGCGCCGGTCGCAACGCCGGGGAACCAGCCGAGCACCGGCCCCAGCAGTACGCCCGCGATGACGAAGATCATCGGGCCCGACAGGACGCTGCGCTCGACGCGCCCCGCGGTAATGCTGAACAGGAAAACGAAAATCGCGAGGACGGCCAGGTGTGCGTACATGCTTACTCCTCGGGTGTCACGGCAGGAGGTATCGCGGCGGGCTGTCGCGAGGTCGCTGCCTGTTCCACCGGGCCGAACAGGCCCAGACCCAGGCGGCCGGACAGCCGGCGGATGGCGAGCTGGGCGCGAACGCTGTTCCCCTGTTCGTCGAGCCGCGGCGAAAACGCGGCAATCGCCATTCGTCCCGGGACGACGGCGACGATACCGCCGCCCACGCCCGACTTCGCGGGCAAACCGACCTCCCACGCCCATTCGCCGGCATCGTCGTACATGCCCGCCATGGTCATCACCGCGAGCACGGCCGACACCGTCTCCGGTTCGAGCAGGCGCTTGCCCGTCACCGGGTGTACGCCGCCGCCGGCCAGCACCGCGCCCATCATGGCGAGGTCCTCGGTAGTGACGTTGACGGAACTCTGCCGGTTGTAAATGTCGCGCACGGCCTCCGGCTCGCCGTACAGGCGCCCGTAGTCGTAGAGCAGCGCCGCGATCGCCCGGTTGCGCCACCCGGTATCGCGGACGGACGCATAGATCGCCTCGTCCAGCCGCAGTTCCGCGTCGGCCAGCTGCCGGTACCACGCGAGCAGTTCGTCCCATTGCGCGCCGGGATTGGCGCCGGCAAGCAGGCTCACGGTAGCCATCGCCCCCGCATTGACCAGAGGGTTCACCGAGCGCTCCGGGTGCGCCTCGATCGCGTCGATGGAATTGAACGGATAGCCGGTCGGTTCGACGCCCACCTTCTCCCGGATGACGTCGCGACCATGCTGTTTCATCACGAGCGCAGCCGTAAACGGCTTCGCGGCCGACATGATGGCGAATGCGTGCCGCGCGTCACCGACACTGACCGTGCGCCCGTCCGCGAACACGACCGAAATGGCGAACAGGTCCGGATCAACCGTTTCCAGCGCAGGAATGTAGCCGGGGAGACTGCCATCGGACACCGGCAGCAGCTCCGCATGGATCTCGGCCAGCATGACCGCGACCTCGTCCACGACCGGGTTCGCATCGGCCTGCACCGCTGCCGTATGCGTCAGCGCGATGCAGACGAACGCCAGGCGTGCAATTCTCGACTTCCGGGTCATGGCGCTTTCAGGTTCTCGCGTCGGCACGAAGGCGTCGAGACTAACATGCACGAGTGCCGGCGGCCGCGCGACGAACGCGCGATCCGCCTCACTTCGCAGCCGGTCGATTCGGGCCGATGGTGCTGTCCAGCCAGTCGAGCATTTCCGCGGCGGCGAGAAGAACGTTCTCGCGCGCCCAGTAGTGGTGCCCTTCCACCGGCAATTCCACGTAGCGCACCGTGGCGCCCTGACCGAGCAGCGCGTGCACGAAGCGCCGCGCCTGCATGGGCGGCGTGCCGGGGTTCGGATCGCCGCCGCCATGAATCAGCAGGATCGGTTTCGTGAGCTTGTCCGCGTGGAAGAAGGGCGAGACGTTCGCGTACATCTCGCCGGCATCCCAGAACGAGCGCCGTTCGTGCTGAAACCCGTACGGCGTCAGCGTGCGATTGTAGGCACCGCTCATGCAGATCGCGGTCGCGAACAGGTCGGTGTGAATCAGCAGATTCGCGGACGAAAACGAACCGTAGCTGCGCCCGGCAACCGCAACCCGCGCCGGATCCGTGACGCCCAGCGACACCAGGTGGTCCACGGCCGCTTCGAGGCTCGACGCCAGTTGCGGGAGATAGGCGTCGTTCACGGTGCTGCCCTCGTACATGATCGGCACCGTCGGGTTCATGAGCACGGCGTAGCCGGCAACGACCGCGGCGAGCGGCGACGGTCCCTTTACGCGGTGGTACTGGAAGGCCCGCAGGTCGAGTTGCTCTGCCTGCGCCCGGTCGGTGAACTCGTACGGGTAGATCCACACGAGCGTGGGCACGCGCGTGCCCTTCCGGTAGCCCGGCGGAAGGTACAGCGTGCCGGACAGTGCGAGGCCGTCGGCGCGCTCGTAGTGCAACACCTCGCGCGTCACGCCGTCCAGTTGCGGAAACGGGTTTGCCTGTTTCGTCAGCGCCTCGCGCTTCGAACCCGAATGCAGGTACGGGCGCGGTGCATCGCGCTCCGTTTCGCGCACGGTAACGAAGGTCCGGCTCGCGGGATCGACGACGCCCAGCACGCGCTCGAACTCCCCGGCCCGGGCTTCGAAGACCCGCTCCGTGCGGCCGGTCTCGATATCGAACGCGTCGAGGAACGGCCTTGGCCCCGCCGGACTTTCACCGTCGCCGGCCAGGAAGATGACGCCGTCGGCCTCGAGCACCGAGCCCGACGCGCCGTCCGCCCGCAGTGCGTGCCCGGGATTGTCGTAGTCGTTCGTGGTCGTGCCGCTCCAGATCGGCCGCATGGCGCCGTCGACGCGGGCGAAAATCGTAATGCCGTTGTCTTCCCCGGACGACGTCGCGTACCAGGGCGTCCCAGCACTGGTCCAGCCGAAGCGCTTGATGACCCGGTCACTCCGGACGACTTCGCGCCGCGCGCCGGTAAACGGTGCGTCCAGTTCCATCCAGCGGTGTACGCGCTCGCCGTCCTCGTCGCTGGATTCGATGTAACCGAGCGTCACCGGCGACCCCGCCTTCCACGCCATTCGCGTCGGCTTGTCGCGCGCCTCGTCGTCGGCCGACTCGCTGTCGTGACCGGACTGGTACAGCCTTCGGCCGTTACCGAGGTCCCAGATCTCGACGACACTCGGAAAGTAGCGCGCCGGCCGCAGCCGCGAGTACGGCTGTCCGACCCGCGTCACCGCGACGTAGGCGCCGTCGGGCGACACGTCGAACTTCTCGATGAGTCCGCCCGGTGACGGTATGCGCCGCACCGACCCGTCCGTGCCGACGCGCACGAACCCGACGGAGAAATGGTGATCGAACAGCGCGTCATCCCATTCGTTGTGCAGAAGGTTCGAATACGTGCGGACCGGGTCCGCTTCGCCCTCGTGCGCGATCACCATCGGCGCGGCGAAGGCCGCCGGTTCCGGGCCGATGTCGTCCGGGACGACCCGGCACAGCAGGGCCTCGTTGCCGGCCCAGCGGCAGGGCTCGCCCCACCCTGCGTGCACGGCGACCTCGACCACACGCTCCTCACCGCGCTCGACGTCGAAAAGCCTGAGCCGGGACGAGCCACCGGACTGCGCCATGGCGGCCAGCCACCGGCCGTCCGGCGAAAACGTCACGTGCTCGAGCAAGCCACCGCCGGCCGGCTGCCAGGTCTTCGCCGCTTGCTGCCTGCCGCCGGTCGCGATGACGTCGACGTGGGTGACGAGCGGCTCGATACCCGACGTTCGGGTTGCCGGGTCGTAACGAAAGCCGGCCAGCCCGAGTCGCGGCCGCATGAGTCGCTCCATGTCGATCACGGACTCGCGGTACAGGAGCGCCAGGCGACGCGACGGCGGATGCAGCAGAAACTCGGGCGGGCGTGTTGCCGTTAACAAAGCCGTGACGGCCGGCGACGGCTCACGGTAGTCATCCGAAACCTCCGACGACACCGCCGACGCCGCGAACGGCAGCCCGAACACGCAAAAGACCAGACCCGCAATTCGCGACCCCACGCCCATGGTGCTAACCTTCATTGCATTCGGTACAAGACCAAGAACGCGAGACTAGCATGGCCGATGATCCGCGCGCGCTGCCGCTTTTTCTGTTCCTGCTTGCGGCGTTTCCGTCATACGCCCAGACGTCCGACGATGCGTCGACGATACGCGCGCTCGAGGAGGACCTCGCCCGCCAGAAAGAGGCGCTGGCGCGACTCGAGGCGGAGCTCGAGCGCCTCAAGACGGCCGGGACCGACGAGGCTCTGGAGACGGCCGAGGCGGCACCCACGCCGGTCCCGACGTCGGTGGAAATCGCCGGCTATGCCAACGTCGACCTGATTTACGACTTCGATCGCGTCGCGCCCGAGTACGACGCCACGCTCGTCCCGACCACGATCCCGACGGTCCCCGGCCAGTACGGCAGTGACGGCAATTTCATCGCGAGCGTCAAGCAGACGAAGCTGTCGATCACCAGCCGGGGCCAGACGCCGCTGGGCGCGGCCAGCGCCCTGTTCGAGTTCGACCTGTTCGGGACCGGCTCCGATGCCGGCGCGACGACCTTCAACCTGCGTCATGCGTGGATCGAGCTCGGCAACTGGGGGATCGGACAGACCTGGACCACGTTCATGGACATCTCGACCTGGCCGAACGTCTACGACTGGTGGGGTCCGTCGGCCATGGCGCTCAACCGCAACGTGCAGCTTCGCTACACGTTTCCGCAGGCGATCGGGGGCGGACAGCTCGCGCTGGCGCTGGAAAAGCAGAACGGCAGCTTCAACGTCGACCCCCTCAATGCGCTCGCGCCGGCGCTCGCCGAAAGCGTATCGACGAAGAGCGAATTGCCGGACCTCATCGCGCGCTGGCGCCTCGAGCGGGACTGGGGACACTTCCAGGCCGCCGCCGTCCTGCGCAAGCTGTCCTACGAGACGCTGCTGACGCCGAACAACAACCCCAGTGGTGACGAGACCGGCTGGGGCCTGAACCTGACCGGCATCATCAACACCGTGGGGCGCGACCAGCTCAAGCTCGGCCTGACATTCGGCGAAGGCATCGCGAGCTTCATCAATGATGGCGGCGGCTCGAACCTCGCGCTGGACTCCGAGGGCGCCGGCATCGACGTCGTCACGACCGATTCCGTGGGCTTCCTGCTCTATTACGATCACTACTGGTCCGACGAGTGGAGTTCGTCGATCGGCTTCTCGCAGAACGACAACGACCTCACCAGCGTGCAGGTCGACGAGGAACCCGACAAGGTCAGCTACGCCAGCACGAACCTCTTCTATACCGCGTCTCCCGCGTTTGCCCTGGGCCTGGAAGCGCTGTACGGCAAGCTCGACGTCGGCAACGGCTCGAGCGGCTCCGACTTCCGCATCCAGTTCACCGCACGCTACAACTTCTCTCACCGCATCGACACGAGATAGCCGCATGAGCCGACCGACGATACACCCGCAGCGGCTGCTGCTCGCCGGCCTGCTCGCCGTTCTCGCGGCGTGCTCGAAGGAGCCGGCACCGAAAGCGCCATTCAGCGTCGTCAACGCCAGCATTCCCGAGATCCGGGAGGCGCTCGACGAGGGCCGCGTCACGTCCCGCGAACTGGTCGAGCAGTACCTGCAGCGCATTGCGACCTACGAACTCGAACTGAACGCCACGCTGGCCGTCAACGACGCGGCGCTGGCGCTCGCCGACGAACTTGATGCCGAACGGCGCGCCGGCAAGCTGCGTGGCCCGCTGCACGGCATCCCGGTTGCGCTGAAGGACAACATCCAGACCCTGGACATGCCGACGACTGGCGGCGCGGTGGCCTTCGAGGGCTTCATGGCGCCGTACGAAGCGACGATCGTCGAGAATCTCCGTAACGCCGGCGCGATCATTCTCGCGAAGACGACGCTCACCGAACTCGCGAACTGGGTGGCCACCGGCATGCCCGACAACTACAACGCATTGCGCGGCTACGGCATGAACCCGTATGACCCGCGCCGCGATCCGCGGGACGGATTCGACGACGGACGGCCGGTGCTCTCGACCGGTGGCTCGAGTTCCGGCATCGGCACCGCGGTGAGCTTCTGGGCCGGCAGCATCGGCACGCAGACGTCCGGCTCCCTGGTGATCCCGTCCAACAACACGATGCTCGTCGGCATCGACCCGACGATCGGGCGGCTGAGCCGCCACGGCATCATCCCGATCACGATGGACCAGGACTCGGCCGGCCCGATGGCGCGGACCGTGGCGGGCGCCGCCATTCTCCTCGGTGCGATGGAGAACCCGTCGAACGCGGACCCGAACGATCCGGCAATCGGCACCTGCGACGCGGTACCGGACCGCGATTACACGGCTTTTCTCGACGCGGACGGACTTGCCGGGGCGCGCATCGGCGTGCCACGGGCGTATTACTACGAACCCGTGACGCCGCCCGGACAGGAGAGCCCGAAGGGTGGCATTTCGCCGGCAGCCGCGGCGCACATGGCAGAAGCGATTTCGATCCTCGAGGCCCGCGGCGCCGTGATCGTCGACCCTGTCGTGATCCCGAGCCATGTCGCGACGGACCCCGACGATAACCAGCTTTTGTTCGGCAATTGCTACGACATGCAGGTGCGCGGAAACGATGCGGACTGCTCGATCGTCATGAAGTACGGCATGAAGCGCGACTTCGATCGCTGGCTCGCGTCGCTCGGCGACAGCGCGCCAGTGCCGACACTCACGGCACTGCGCGCGTTCAACGCGGACAACGCGCAGCGCAATGCCATCAAGTACGGCCAGCAGGAACTCGACTTCTCGGACGAGATGGACGTCGAGCGCGACCGCGTGCGTTACGAGGCCGATCGCGCGAAAGACCTGCGGCTTTCGCGCGCGGAGGGCATCGATGCGGCACTCGGTGAGCACCAGCTCGATGCGCTCTTGATCCCGTCGTGGGCCGGCGAGCAGATCGCCGACAAGGCCGGCTACCCGCAGATCATCGTGCCATTCGGCACGGTGGAGCGCGCGTTCGACCCGCCGCTGCCCGATGGCTTCGATGCAGCGCGGATGCCGTTCGGCGTCGCATTCGTCGGCACCGCCTGCAGCGAGCCCACGCTCATCCGGATTGCCTACGCGTTCGAACAGGCGACCGGGCGACGGGTGCCACCGCCGGCGTTCCCCTGACCGAAGAGCGTCGCGGCACCAGGCCGGCGGCGCCTCGCGGCCTTACGGCAGGCGCGGCCCGCTCTGCCCGCGCGTATCGAGCACGTAACGAACCCCCACGAACACCACGTGCGCGGTGTAGTCCCACGGACTCGCGCCCAGTGACAACAGGTTCGGTACAGTGGCGGGCTGTACGCCGTCGAGGTGCCAGTCGTCCGTGTCGAAGTTCTCGTAGAAATATTTGAACTGCAGGCTCAGCGCGTCGCTGTACTGGTAGTCCAGGCCGAGCTGGAACTGCTGCAGGCTGGACTCGAACGCGGGAAACGCGGACGCGAGTCCGTTCGTGTTGCCGGCCGTATCGCCTTCCGACTCCGTGATCGCGAACTGCGCGCTGAAATCCAGCCGGTCGATGATGTCCGGGAACGTCACGCCGAGATTGCCGGTGACGAAGTTGTCGTCAGTCGTGCTGAACCAGTCGGGCGCAGCAAAGGACTGGCTGTTCGCCAGCGTCGACTCGACGTCCTCCTCGTAGAACGCTCCGTATACCGTCATGCCCGACGCCGCTGCGTATGACGCCTCCAGCCCGAAGCGGGAGTACTCACTGGCCTGCAGCCCGATCAGCGAATCCGTGTAATCGTCTTCGTTGACCTCGGCATTGAACCCGACGTTGATGCGCTCGGTCACGAAAGCCGAGACCGTGCCCTTGACCCCGTCCCGCTCGCGATCCGCCATGTTGTACTTGCGCATCAGCGGGTTCTGCGGCGCGGTGACCGTATTGATCGGCGTGTAGACCGAGCCGTCGCGATCTTCCGTGTACAACTCGACGTCGACATCGAGGTTCGGGATCGCGCGCGTCCGCAATTGCAGCCACAGGCGGTCGGTGTCCGTCGTGCCGCGTTCCTGGCCGCTGAGTTCGAATTCCTCGTAGTCATACCCCGCCTGCAACTTCGTGCGGGACAGGACCCGGTACTCCCCGCGCAACCGGAATTCGCTGCGCTCGTAGTCGTAGGCGATGTTCGTGGCACTGTCGGCGGCGTTGAACAGGTCCGTGACGACGTAGTTGAAAACGCGTTCCGGGGTTCGGTTGTCACGCTCGTTGTAGCGGAAATCACCCTCGACCGTCAGTTTGCGCATGGGTGACGAGGTCAGGCGCAGCCCGACACTCGTCGTCTCGACCTCGGCGTCGGCCGACGGCGACGGCAGCAGGCCCGCGACGATCTGCGAGTTGATCGTGTAAGGCAGGAAGCTCTCGCCCTGCTCCATGCGCCCGATGCTCGCGTGCCCGACCAATGTCGTGCGCGCGGGCAGGATCATCGAGCCGGCGATGCGCAACTGGTGAGAGTCGTTGTCCGGCGCGCGCGCGAGCTGTCCGCTGTCCGCGCCTGGCGACACCGCGGCGTACGGGTTGTCGAACGTCAGGCTGGAGACACCGTTGTCGAAAAACGCGCCCCAGTAACTCGCACTCACGTGCCAGGTCTCCGCGCTGTACTCGACGACGGCCTCCACTTCGTCGGTCGTGTCCACGACAGGCGCGGCAAACATTGCCGCATCGAAGAAGTACGCACCCGACGACAGGGACTGGCCGTCGCGCTTCTGCTGCCGGTAATTGACGTCGAAGGCCCACTGGCTGCTGATCTCGTACGCCATGCCGAGCTGCAGGATTGCCCAGTCGCGCGCGATGCTGACCGGCGCCAGCGATGTACCGAGCGCGGTCATCCCCTGCGTCGTCGGCGCACGCACCCAGCCGCTCAGGAGATTCAGCGCCTCGTCGCCGCTCTGGCGAAACGGTGTCGCGGTGTTGTCGTAGAACCGTCGCGGGATGCCCTGGTACGACACCCGGTACTCGTAGTGTCCCTGCGTGCCGCCTTCGGCGAAGATCGCCTGCGAGTCCAGCCCGAGGCGGTAGCCTTCGATGCGGAAGAAGCGGGCGTCCTCGTCCAGGTATCGCGCGAACAGGTCCCCGGCGAAGTACAGGCCGCTGTCGTCGAGACCGGTGTAGTCGCCGAAGTGAAACAGGTCGTCGCCGGACACGCCGGCGAAGCCACCGGAAAGATCGAGTTCCCAGCCGCTGCCCGCCGGGCAGCGCTCGCAGGCGGGCGCCGACTCGTCGTCGGCTTGGGCGGCATTGAACAGCAGCAGCGCGGGCGCGGCGCAGATCGCCGCGGCACGACCGAGGGTTCCGAAGGGGCTGCGAACGGTCATGGGATCCCGGCCTCCTCTCACCGCATCAGCTTGGAGCCGGACGGATGGTTGGAGCCGTGCACCTGCCGATGACAATTCAGGCAGCTGCCGCCCAGCACCATCGCCGACGGGTTGTTCCCGGGCAGGCTGTCCTGCGTGAAGGAAATGCTCGGGTGACCGCTTTGCGAATGACAGGACTGGCACAACAACGGCGGGCTGCGCGTCAGCAGCGCCGGGTGAATCGAGCCATGCGATTCGTGGCACAGCGAACAGTCTTCGCTGGCCGGCGCATGTTCGAATACGTACGGGCCCTTGAGATCCGTGTGGCAGCTCCAGCACAGTTCCGTGACCGTGTCCCGCTTCAGCAGCGCGTCCGTGGTGGAGTGATGCGGATTGTGGCAGGACGTGCAGGCCATGACGTCAAACCGCACCGGGTGCGACGACGGCTTCAGGCTGTCGGCCTTCTGCTCGCGGTGGCAGTCGAAACAGACTTCCGCCTGCGAGGACTGCATCGTGACAGGGTCGGTCGGCTTGTGCACGCTGTGGCAGTCGACACAGGCGAGGTCGTTGCGCTCATGCGCACTGCCGTTCCACGGGAGGCCCACGTTGCCGGTATGGCAGCCCATGCAGGCCGCGTTCGCGGCGTCGGCCGTCGTACCCGGCTCGTGATCGAAGTTCTCGACCGGCGCATGGCCGCCCCCGACGCCGCGCGTGCCCGCGTGGTCCTCGCCGGTGCCGTGACAACTCTCGCACTGCAGGTTCGCGAACGGTGAATCCGGGTCCGCGCCCTGCCCGTGCGGGGTGCGGAAGATCAGCAGCATGCTCTCGTCGTTGTGGCAGGTCAGGCAGGCATCCGCGCCCACGTCGGGCTGCTGCGAATAGCCCGGCGCGGCGAACAGCCCGCACAGGCCCATGGCGACGGCGGCGACGGCGAGCGGCCTCATCGTTGCTCCATCGTGGTGTGGAAGGATGTGCCGCCGGCGTGCTGGCGCGGCACAAGCTGGTGAACGTCGTGGCAGGTCGTGCAGTTCAGGCTGTCGAAGACGATGGCCTTGTCCGCGAATCGCGGGTGTTCGTCGCGACGGTCCTCGTGACAGCCATAGCAGGTCTCGGCCTGGATCTGCCGGTCCTTGAGCACGTTGAACTCCGCGTGCACCGTGTGGCAACTCGCACACGCGAGATCGCCGTTCGCATGAACGCTGTCCGTCCAGGCAATGGCAGCGACGCCGAGGTCGGGCCCGGCGTGGCACGCAGCACAGTTCTCGGTCTGGCCGTCCAGGTTTTCGAGCAGGCTCCCCGCCACGTGTACCGTGTGGCAACTACGGCAGGACACCTGGTCGTTTTCGTGCATGCTGCCCGCCCAGGCGACGTGAGGCGCCGCGCCCGCAGTGTCGCTATGGCAGTCGAGACAGGCGCCGACTTCCTTCGTCGTGCTGGTCAGGAGGTTCGCTTCGGTGTGGACCTGGTGGCAATCGGTACACACGCCGTCGCGGCCGTGCACCATGCCCGCCCAGGACAAGTCGGTGAACCCGTCCTCGTGCCTGTCATGACAGCCGAGGCAGGTGTCGACCTGCGTCGAGATCGGCGTGTGCCCTTCGCGGCCGAACTCGATCATCGGCGGGCGCCCGTCGCCGCGGCTCGACTGCGATACGTGGATGCTGCCGGGACCGTGGCAGGACTCGCATTCCTGCTGGGCGAACGGCGAGTGCGGATTGCTGCGATCCCCGTGCGGCGTACGCTGGATCTGCGTCACACGGTCGTCGGAATGGCAAAGCAGGCATTGCTCGGCGCCGCGCGTCGTGAACGTAGCGTTCGGCGCGGGGGCGCCAGTCCCTTGCGGCGCCGCCTGCGCGACCGGGTGCAGCGTGTGGCAGGTTGCGCAGGAAACGTCGTCGAAGCCCGCGGACTTCCGGTGCGCGTCGATGGCCAGCATGGCGTCCCAGTCGTCTCGGTGGCAATTCATGCAGGTCTGCTTCTGTTGCGATACGGGTGTCGCGGCATTCTCGCCGAACGTGATCATGACCGGCCGGTCGCCGCCCGCCGGCGAGTTGACGTGCAGGCTGCCCCTGCCATGGCAGGACTCGCAGCCCTGCTGCCCGTAGGGTGTTGCGGGATTGGTCGCATTGCCGTGCACGGTCTTCGCCATGCCGTGCATCCGCTGGTCAGCATGGCACAGCAGGCACTGCTGCGTGCCGCGCTCCGTGAACTCCGCCGTGCGCGTCAGGCGCTCGGCCAGCAACGCCGATTCGGCGGTCACCTGCTCGGCGTGATCCGGCGTCACCTGGTGGATCGTATGACAGGTCGAGCACGACAGGTTCATCATGTCGCCCGAGACCCGCGCGTTGGCATGGCCGTCGATTTTCAGCAATTCGTCGACGTGCTTGATATGGCACCCCATGCAGACTTCGACCTGTTGCTCGCGAGGCGTCCTGGCGCCTTCACCGAACACGATCATCGGCGGCCGTCCCTGCCCTCGCCGCGACTGGCCGACATGAAAACTCCCGGGACCGTGGCAGGATTCGCAACCGTGCTGGCCAAACGGCGTTTCCGGGTTGCTGGCGTCGCCGTGCGGCGTTTCCGCGATCAGCGTCATGCGAAGACTCGCGTGACACAACAGGCAACGCCCGGCTCCTTCCTCGGTGTACTGCGGCGACGTCGGATCCGCAGGCTCCGACTCCTGGGCGAGCGCCGCCGGCAAGCACTGGACGACGAGAATCAGGATACCGGCCGCCCTGGCGACGGAGCGAGGGCGGCGAGGCGTCGTGCGCTTCGGGGGACCCGTCGGTCTTGCCGGCAACAACGCCATCCGTGTGTCCACCGCAAGCACTGGTGAACGCTACCTAGTCCAGGTTCACGCTGTGCATGACCGCTACGTCTGCGCTGCTGCCCGCGCCGTGACAGATCGTACAGGTCTCCTGGATGATCGGGCCCGGGCTGCCACCCGCGCCGCAGACATCCACACGCTCACGAATCGTCCCGTCTTCCGCCTGGCACGCGTCGAACGAACCGCCGTTCTGTTCCATGTGAGCCCTCGCCGTCTCTCCCGAATGACAGGCTCCGCAAGCCGATGCGTTCGGGGTGATCCGAATGTTGTTGGACGGGTCGTCCAGATCGCCGCCGGCATCGAAGCTGCTGGCCAGGACGCCGCTGTCCGGCGCGAGAGGGTAGAAGCCGTCGTCGGTATGGCAGGCGACGCAGTTGCTCGAGCGCTGCGGATAACGCAGGCCGTCAGCCGTGTGCACTTCGTGAATGAACTTCTTGAAGTCGATGACTCCGCCAATGCCGCCGTGCAGGCCCACTGCAGCCGGGTCATGGCACATGACGCAGACCTGCAGATTGTTGGTCTGGTCGCCATGGATGGCCAGCCGCTTGTGGCAATCGTTGCAGCGTTCGATATCGGCATTCATGCGCCGCGGCGTCGGATTGGCCGGGTCGTCAGTGATGCCGAAGAACTCGTGCGTATTGTCCGGCCGCACGATGCCGATCGGCTTGTCGATCCTGCCGGCAAACACAAGACCGCCCGACCCCTCGGTGCCGAGCGGAATCCTTTCCAACGACATCGAGTACGTAAAATCGCCGTTGTCGGTGGCCTGCAGATCACCACCGACGATCGAATAGACATCTATCTGCGCCGCATGGCCGTCCAGCTGGCCCACGTTTTCGTAGTCCGTGGTCTCCCAGGCCATGTAGAACCGCAGGTGGCTGACGCCGCTCGAAAACTGAGGATCGTTGGCCAGATCGTAGGGTGCGTCGCCATTGGTCGGATCGGTGACAGAGAACGTGACCATGGGTTCTGTACCGGGTCCGAGAAAATCGATTGCGAGAATGTTAAGGCTGTAGCTGGCCGCGTCGAGTTCAGCCTCCAGCAGGTGCTTTTGGTACGCACCGAGTCCGCCTGTCGTATCCGGATCATGGCAGCTCGAACAGCGGTCGTTTCCCGACGGCCCACCCGCATGGCCTGTGCCGGTCTCGAAATCCACGTCATCGTGGCACGCGCCGCAGGCCTCCACCGTGGGTACCTGGTACCAGTTCGCCGCATCCGGCGTTTCCGGGTCGGCCTCGTTGTGGCAGGTCTCGCAGTTGCGGATGTCCTGCGGGTGCGCAACGTCACCGTAACAATGCGCCTCGTCGTTCCGGCCATAGATGCAGTAATCGTCGCCGCCAACAACGCTCGGCAGGCCGGCACCGCGATGGATCTTGTGGATCATGACTGTCAGGTCCACGGTGTTACCGCTGTTCGCGTCCGTCGTTCCCGGGTTGTGGCAGGTCTGACACTGGTCCACTTCGACCCGGGCACCGCCGTGCAGCGCAAGATTTTCGTGACACGCATTGCAGGTTTCGGTCTTCACGATGGTCCGCGTGAAAATGCCGTCCGTCGCACCGTCCGACGGGCGGAACGTATAGACCGGGTTTGCGACCGGCGCGTAACCACGGATCTCGAACGTCACCCGGTGCGTGAGTGCGGGATCATAGGCAACCGGTATCGGGTCAGTGACATTCGCGACATCTGTTGCAAACGTGTACGTGTACGCGCCGTTACCGGATGGGTCCTCTTCGAGCGTGCCGCTGCTGCCGCTTTCGGTGCCGGCCTGCGGCATCGATGCCGTGCCTGGCCCGGCGCCGGGGTCCTCGATCGAGTTGATGTAGCTCTGCCACGCGCTTGCATTGCCGTCGGTGCCGGGCACCAGTTTCGCGACTGTGAAGCTGATGGCATCCGCCGGGAGATTGCGGACCGGCGCACCACTCCCGTCGAACAGCGTGAACTCGACGACCGGCGGGCTCGCGATGGTGACGCTCGTGATCTCGGCCTGGATTTCGTCGGCCGCGCCGATGTCCACACCGGACGGTGGACCGGGCGGACCGGGCGGGCCCGGCGGTCCCGCCGGGCCGGGATCGCCATCGCTGCCCTCGCAGGCGCCGAGCAAGACGGCCACGACCATGAGACCGAGACAGCGACTCAACCCATTTCGGCGGATGGATGTGCGGAATTGGAGAGCGCTCGTCATGCCGGCAGCCTTATTATCCCCATCTTATTGTTTGCGATGGTAATACGTGCGTTTGCGGAGAATCAAACCGGAAAACTACTTACTGAAATTGCGCGCGACCTGTGTTTCGATTCAGCGAGTTTGGTCGAACTCACGGGCTCTGATAGCCTTCGTCGTTACCGCAGGTTGGAAGCCGGGAAATGGTCGAGAAGAACAAGCACGACAAGACCGAAAGCCGTCTGCAACGGATCTGGCGCAAACCGAAGTCCTGGTGGCTGCTCGGCATCCCGGTCGGCGCGTGGGGCATGTTCGTCGCAGGACTGGTGTCGATGGTCGGGTTCGAGGTGATGATCCACGAAACCGGCACCGAGGCATTCTGCGCGGGCGCCTGCCACTCGATGGAAGCGTTCACCGCCCCCGAGTACCGCGACTCCATTCACTACACGAGCGCGAGCGGCGTACAGGCGACCTGCTCCGACTGCCACATTCCACACGTGTATCCGCAGAAGCTCTGGGTCAAGGCGACGAGCGGCACGCGCGACATCATCGGCGAGATACGCGGCATTATCGACACCCGCGAGGAATACGAGGCGAAACGCTCGCACATGGCGGAACGCGTCTGGACCTACATGAAAGAAACCGATTCGCGCGAATGCCGTTATTGCCACAACGCCGACGTCTTCGACGTCGCGGCGCAAAGTGAGTTCGCAGCGCGCGCGCACGAGCAGGGGCTGTCCCAGGGCAACACCTGCATCGACTGCCACAAGGGCATCGCCCACCTGTCGCCCGATGAAGCTGCGGTGGAGTTCGCCACTCACACCACGGACGCCCGCTAGGGAATCTCCGGACACGTCGATCGCGCGCCGCACGCGCGGGCGGAGAACGTTGCTTCTTGGCTTTCGCGGGTCCATCGTTCTGCCGTCACGCTCATCCGGCAGGGCCGTGCGCGACAACGTGAATCATGCCTCAGCGAATTTTCGATGCGTGCAGCCGTATTTTTTCTGATTGCGTTTCTGTGCACAATCGCGACGGTTGTGGTTTCGGCGTCTCGGCGCTAGATTACCTGCGAAAATAACGACAATTGCTGTCAACGAGTCAACGAATCGTTGCCGCCGTCCGGGGAAAGTTCAGCGTGAACACCAGCACTGATACGGCCACCAACTTCTTCGCTTACGCAAAGAATTTCTTTAGCAACGACTATCTCCCGCAGCAGGTGACATGGGCATTCGCGCTCCTGCTCCTGTCGCTCGTCGCCGTAATGGCGGGACTGGTTCTGCTGCGTCGAAGCTTCGGTACGCCGCGACACAGCAAGGCGGGTGCCCCGCCGCCGCCGGACGTCGCAACGGTCGAGCGTTACGAAATCGGCGCCCGGCTGTGGCACCTGGGCCTCGCCGGCATGATGCTCGCCCTGTGGATCTCGGGCGCCGCGTTCTATTCGCCCGGCATCGTCCCCGGCCCGGTGCCCATCATCGGCATCAGCTGGCTCTGGGTGCATCTCATCATGGCTGCCATGTTCATGGCCGGCCTCCTGGTGCACGTCATCAAGGCGCCCCTGATCGGCTGGCGCACGATGGTGTTCGACCGCGGCGACTGGAAACAGCTCGTCGCCACCACCCGCTACTACCTCGGGCTGCCGCACGAAATTCCGAAGCTCGGCAAGTACGCGGTGTCGAGCAAGGTCTTCCACGTCCTGCTCATCGTGCTCACGGTGATTATGATCGTGTCGGGCATCAGCCTGACGATGGGCTCGCTCGGATGGTCCGACGTGGACCAGGAGTGGCAGCGCAAGCAGCGACTGCTGCACGACATCGGGTCGTGGAGCTTCCTGGCGCTGATTGCCGGGCACGTGTTCTGGCAGTTCCTGAAGAGCCGGTCGCAGATGAAGGCGATGGTTACCGGCACGATCGACGCCGAAACGTTCAGCGAACATCACGACTGGGATCGCTGGACGCCGGACGTGATCGAGAGAAAGGCGGGAGAGGACTAAGCAGACGATGGACGACAAGACTGGAAAAGACGGCAACGAGCCGGTTTCAACCTCCCGCCGATCGTTCCTGACCGGCGCCGCCGGCGTCGGGGTCGCGGCCGTCGGCATCGGCGGCGCGAAGGTTGCGCTCGATGAAGCAAAGAAGGAACCGACCGCCGAAGAGCTGCGTGCGCCGGAAGCCGATTCGCTCTCGGACATCACGCTCGAGGTCAATGGCAAGAGTGTCAACGTGTCCGTCCCGGACCAGCGTTCGCTGCTGCTGGTGCTGCGCGAGGACCTCGGACTGACCGGCACCAAGAAAGGCTGCAACCTGGGCGAGTGCGGCGCCTGCACAATCCTCGAGAACGGCAAGCCGATCTACGCGTGTCTCAAGCTCGCAAAGGATGCCGTCGGCAGCCAGATCACGACGATCGAGGGGCTGGAGACGGAGGGTCGCCTGCACCCGTTGCAGCAGGCCTTCATTGACCACGCCGGGAGCCAGTGCGGCTTTTGCTCTCCGGCCATGATCATGAGCGGTGCCGGCCTGCTGCTGGAGAATCCGAACCCGACGCCGGAGGAAGTACGCACCGCCATCTCCGGCGTCATCTGCCGCTGCGGCAATTATCCGCACGAAGTCGACGCCATCCTGGCCGCGGCGAAGGCCGGCAACGGGACGACGGCCGCTGCCGCCGCGGGCGCCACGGCCTACATCCCGCGCACCACCGGGCAGAACAAGCCCTACCCCCGGAACGAGATCGACCCGCGTGTCGAGATCAAGCGCGTTGCCGATACCGAGAAACTGGCCGCCCTGCACCAGCCGGTCAAGCCGCTGGACGGTTACGCGAAGGCGACCGGCCGCGCGCGGTATTCCGGTGACATCGGTTTTCATTCCGACGATCCGCTGCGCAGCCCGCTTTGCGCGAAGGCGCTGCGTTGCCCGCACGCGCACGCGCAGGTCATCAGCTTCGATGACAGCAAGGCGCGCGCGCTGCCCGGCGTCCGGGCGATCGTTTCGTTCAAGGACGTCGTCGAATCCGAGCGACGCCAGCGGACCTACCTGTCCGGTCACGCCCGTTTCGTCGGCGAGGCCGTCGCCGTCGTGGCGGCCGACACGCAGGATATCGCCCAGCAGGCGCTCGAACTGATCGACGTCCGCTGGAAGGTCCTCGAGACGTTCGGCGATGCCGAGACGAACCTGCGCACCGACAACCGCCAGATTCACGCGACCGGCAGCGTTTGCGGCTTCGGCGGCTCGCAGCCGGCCGACGTACCCACCTGGGAGGCGCGCGTCGGCGATCTCAACGCCGGCTTCGCCGAGGCCGACCACATCATCGAGGGGCGCTACGCGATGGGCCGGCAGGTCACGCTGCCGATCGAGACCCACGTCTGTACGGCGATGTGGAAGGGCGATGACCTGCACCTGTGGGACTGCCAGCAGAGCGTGTTCGCGGCCCGCACGACCATCGCCGACACACTGAACATGCCGGAAGAGAAGGTCCACATCTACGCGGACTATATCGGCGGCGGCTTCGGCGGCAAGTGCCTCGACTACCCGGACGAAGACCTCTACCAGCTCTACGCGGCGATCCTCTCGAAGAAGACCGGCAGGCCCGTGCGCTACGAGTTTACGCTGAGCGAGGAAATGGCCGCCGGCGACAGTCGTCACCCGTTCATCTTCGAGACGAAATGGGGCGTCAAGAACGACGGCACGATCACGGCGCAGTACTGGAATGTGATCGCCGATACCGGCGGCTACGGCTCGTCCGGGCCCGCAGTCGTGCTCATCGCCTGTCTGCGGCTCGTGGGCGCGTACCGCACGCCGAACTACACGGTGGAGGCCTACGGCGTCTACACGAACAACCAGGTCGGCGGCGAGTTCCGCGGCTTCGGCGGCCTGCAGGGCACGGTGGCGCAGGAACTGCACGCGGACAAGGTCGCGCACGAACTCGGCCTCGACCCGATGGAGTTCCGGCTGAAGAACACGAAGCGCCCTGGCGACCTGATCAACAATGACGACCCGTTCGGCTACGCGGACATCGACTCGACCGTGCGGCTCGCCGCGGAACGCATCGGCTGGGAAAACTGGCAGCCGCCGTCGGCGAAGACCGGCTACAAGCGGCGCGGGCTCGGCATGATGCAGGGCCCGATGCCGAGCGGGCGCGAAGCCAGCGACGGACTCGTCTGGATCGACCGGAACGGCACGGTGCACGTGCGCCTTGGCGCGGGCAACCTCGGCAATCTCGCGCACACCGGCATGTCGGTGATCGTCTCCGAGGTACTTGGCGTGCCCGTCGAGGACATGCGCGTGACCTGGGCGAACTCCGATCGCGACGCCTGGACGTTCACGACCGACTCGTCGCGCACGGTACCCTGCGACGGCAAGGCCGTCTACGGCGCCGCCAAGGACTGCGAACGCCAGCTCCTGGCGCTCGCATCACAGCACTTCGGCGCACCGGAGAGCGAGCTCGAAGTGCGCGCCGGCGCGGTCCGCAAACGCGACTCGAACGACGCGGTCGATTTCCGGACGCTTGCGCGAATGGCGGAGCCGCGCACCACCTTCGACCCCTGGTGGGAGGAGACGGACCAGAACCCGTGGTTCGACCAGAACACCGGCAAGATCGACCCCAAGCCGAACATGGTGTGCACGGAGTCGACGCAGAACGCGGCACGCAAGGCCCTGGCCGAGGGCGGCGGCATCGTCGGACTCGGGCGCTACGTGTACGACCTGACCACGAACGCCTGGGGCTCCTGCTTCGCGGAAGTCGAGGTCGACATGCGCACCGGCCAGGTCGACGTACTGAAGCTCGTCGTGGCCCACGACGTGGGCCGCGTGCTGTACCCGGCCGGCGCCGAAGGACAGATCCACGGCGGCGCCCTGCAGGGGCTGGGCTATGCGATGACCGAAGACCTGCTGCTCGATCCGCATTCGCGCGCCGCCGTGAACACATCCTTCCACGAATACCGGCCGCCGACCTCGCTCGACTACCCCGAGATGGTGCCGATCCTGGTCGAGGCGCCGAGCCGCAGCGGCCCGTTCGGCGCCAAGGGGCTGGGCGAAAGCCCGATCATGGGCCCGGCGCCCGCGATCGGTAACGCGATACTCAATGCCACCGGCGTGTTGTTCCCGCACATCCCGTACACCTGGGACCGGGTCCACGACACCCTGAAAGCCGCCGGAAAACTCATGACCGGGGAAGCCAGCGCATGACCAGCCCAATCGACGAGCCGCGTCCGTTCAAGCTCACTTCGCCCGCCAGCGTGTCGGAGGCCGTCGCGCTCTGGCACGAAAAGCCCGGGGACGCGATGTACATCGCGGGCGGCGGTGACGTCATCGACATCGTCAAGCGCCACCACGCCCGGCCATCGACACTGCTGGACCTGAAACGCATCCCGGCGCTCCGCGGCATCGAGGTAGACATCGCAGGCTCGCAGCCCAGCATCACGATCGGCGCTCTCACGACGCTGCAGGAACTGGCGGAGAACGAGAATATCCGCCGCTACCTGCCAGCACTGGCAACAGCGGCATCGCGTGTCGCGACTCCGCAGATCCGCAATATCGGCACGATCGGCGGGAACCTGCTGCAGGAGAACCGCTGCCCGTACTTCCGTGGGCCGTGGCATTGCTATCGCCACGGCGGCATGCACTGCTACGCACATCACGGCATCAATCGCGAACACGCGATCTTCGAGGGCGACCGTTGCTACGTCGTGACGCCGTCGGACATCGCGCCCGTCGTCGTCGCCGGCAATGCCCTGATCCACGTCGAGGGTAAGGACGGGCCGCGCACGATCGATGCCGAGGACCTGTTCATGCCGGCGAGCCAGAACCTGATGCGCATGCACGTGCTCGACGAGGGCGAGGTGCTGACGGCCGTCGAGTTCCGCGTACGCGAGCCGGCACCGCCGCGCGAACGCGACCCGAAGGACCTGGGCATCCGCGGCACGATTTCGCCCATTCCCGTCGACCAGCGATTCCCGTCCGTCTTCATCAAGTACGCGATGCGCAATTCGTTCGACTTCGCGCTGGCCAATGTCGCCGTGTTCCTGGACCGGGAGGGCCATCGCGTCCACCGGTGCCGCATCGCGCTCGGCGGCGTTGCCGCGACGCCCTATCGTCCGCGCGAAGCCGAGCGACTGGTCGCCGGCAATGTCCTCGACGATGACCTCATCCAGGCAGCCGGACGGGCCGCGACCCAGGGTGCCGAGCCGCTGGACCTGAACGCGTACAAGGTAAGCCTGGTGGAGAAACTCGTGGTCGAAGCACTGCAGGAACTGAACCGATGAAACGCAAGCACCACGACGCACTGGGCCTGCTGAAGCAGGGACCGATCGACCTGGTCGGCCACGGTGCCGAACCGGTGCTCGCCGCGGGGTACTCGCTGCTCGAACTGGAGCGCGCGGGCCTGACGGTCGAGAAGGCCCGCGAACTCGGTATACCGGTCGACGCCGGGCGCTGCAGCGGCGTCGGCGCCAACGTCATGCAACTCCGGATGCTGTTGGCGTCGTAGACGCGAGCGTCTGACGCCCTCGCGGAGCGGCCGACCTACTCGGACTCGCTTTCCGCTTCGTCCTCGGCTTCGTCTTCATCGCCGCGATCGCGCTTGTCCTCGCGCTTGCCCTTGCGGCAGTCCGCGCGGGAGTTCTCATCGCCGTCCTTGCACTCGCGCTTGTCCTCGCGCGCATCCTCGCGGTTATCGCGACGGTCGTCGCGCCGATCCATGCCCTGCGTCTGCGCGAAAGCCTCGGGAACCGCGACAAAGTCGACGGTTGCAACGAAGCCAAGCAATACAACAAGCGTTAACACTTTCTTCATGTCCCACCCTCCGATTCCCGGTCGGCGGTACTGCCGAGCCGCGCCTGTCGTTGTATCATGCCACGGTTCTACCAAAACCAACGAATGAGGGGATCGGTCATGAAAACAACAAGAACTGCCGTCGCAATCCTCGGCGCAGTCGCAACCACCGGCGTACTGCTCGCGTCGATTGGCGCAACCGTGTACGCGCAGGAGAACGAGCTCGGCTGGTCGATGGACTCCGCCGTCAAGCAGCTCGACCGTCAGGGCAGCGACCTCGAGTCGGTACTGGCGGAGGTCGTCATCGAGTATTCCGGCAGCGACGAATCGCTCGCGCCGGTAAAGAGCGGCCGCATCTACTTCAACGACAAGGGCGAATTCCGCCTGAACGCGAGTGACCCGAACGGCCTCGTCGTGCTGCTGGAAGGCCGCACCGTGCACCACTACAACTCGACGCTGGCCCGGGTCGACGAGTACAGCCTCTCGAAGCACCCGGCGCGTCTCGAGCCGTTCCTGCCGCTCGGTTTCAGCACCACCGGCCGCGATCTCGACAGGGACTACCTCGTCACGTTCATCGGCGAGGAAAGCACCGACGGGAAGCGCCTGCTGGGCCTCGAACTGACGCCGACGAGCGACGACCTGCGCGCGGTCGTCGCCAAAATGCAGATCTGGGTCGACGAGGCATCGTGGCTGCCGGCCCGCCAGATCATCACCCACAACGGCGGCCAGGACACGCTGACGATCCATTACTCGGGCCTCGCGCGGAACCTGAACCTGAACCGCGACCTGTTCCGCGACGACTGGCCGCGTGACACCCAGAAGATCCGCAAGTAAGCACGTGCCTTGTCGAGCCGGGCGCGGCGTACGATCTTGAGACTGCCGCGCCTGGTCGCCGCGCTGGCCGCGTGCGTGGCTGGCGGGCTCGCGGGCACGGCCGCCGCCGCGGAAGATGAAGCCGAGCGCCGCTTCGTCGATCCCCAGGACGGGAAGTTTGACGTCAGCAACTTCCTCGACACAGCCTACGGCTTCCTGCCCGTCGTCATTCCGATCACCGAGCCCGCGGTCGGCTACGGCGCCGGTGCGGCGCTCGTGTTCATCGACCGGCCACCGGTAACGCCGGACGGCAAGTTTCATCGGCCGAACATGACCGTCGCCGGCGGCCTCAGGACCGAGAACGGCACGGACGGGCTGTTCGGCGGCCACCTGGGCACCTGGCGCGACGGGCGACTGCGCACCCTGGCGGCCGTCGCGGACATGGACGTGAACCTCGAGTTCTACGGGCTCGGCGGCGACCGGGTTCCGGCGTCCGGCATCGAGTACACGGTCGAGGGCACGGGCGGCGTCCTCGGCGGATCCTGGCGGCTCGGCGCGTCGGACCTGTGGCTGGGTGCGCGCTACGCCCTGTTCGAGACCGACGTGTCGTTGCGGGACGGAGGCACCGGCCTGCCCGGCGTGCCGCCGGCAGACTTTGGCCTCGAATTGGCGGCCCTCACCCCGACACTGACGCTGGACCGCCGAAACAACTTCTTCACACCGACGGACGGATGGTACCTCGACCTTGCGGTGCCGCTGTACCGCGAGTCGGTCGGCAGCGACCGCGACTTCGAGAAGGCGACGCTGACCGGCATGTATTTCCGCCCGTTATCCGACACGCTGTTTCTCGGCGTGCGTTCGACGTTGAAGTTCAGTTCCGACGGCACGCCGTTCTACCTCCGGCCGTACGTAGCACTCCGCGGCATCGAGGCTTTGCGCTACCAGGGCGAGGAAAGCCTCGAAGCGGAGGTCGAGTTCCGCTGGCAGTTCAACCCTCGGTACAGCGCCGTCTTCTTCGGCGGTGCGGGTGTTGCGCGCGGTGGCAATGGTGACGGCGACGAATCCGCCGTCTCCGGCGGCGCGGGGTTCCGGTACCTCATCGCGCGCCGCCACGGCCTGCACGTCGGCCTCGACGTGGCCGCCGGGCCCGACGGCGGCGCCGTGTACGTGATTGTGGGCAGCGCCTGGATGCGACCCTAGCAGAGACAGTCCCGACGCCGGGCTAACGCCCGGCCCGCGCGTATTGCAGCTTGCCCGCCACGTACGTGGCTTGAACGGCGCGGTCATCGCCGAGCGTCATCTGGACGAACAGCGCCTCGTGAATGTCGTCGACGAACCGCATGCGGTAGTCGATGATCGGCGTCGACTTCATGTCGAGCACGACGAGGTCCGCCTCCATGCCCGGCGCGATGCTGCCGACCTTGTCGTCGATGTACATGGCCTGCGCGGTACCGCGCGTGGCGAGGTAGTACGCGTGCGCGGCACCGAGCGAATGGTTGTTCAGTTGCGCCGCCTTGTAGGCCTCGTTCAGCGTCACCAGGACCGAGAACGAGGTTCCGGCGCCCAGGTCTGTGCCCAGGCCGACGCGTACCGGCCGCCTCTCGTCCCGGGCCCGGAACACGTCGAAGCAACCGCTGCCGAGGAAGAAGTTCGACGTCGGGCAATGCGCAATGGACGAGCCCTTGCGGTGCATGCAATGGAGCTCGTCGTCGGTGAGGTGGATGCCGTGGCCGAAGATCGCGCGCGGGCGGCACAGGCCGCTGTGATCGTAGACGTCGAGGTAGCCGGCCCGCTCCGGAAACAATTCCCTGACCCAAGCAATCTCCGACCGGCTTTCGGACACGTGCGTCTGCAGGTAGCAGTCGGGAAACTCGGTCCACAGCTCGCCGGCGGCGTCGAGCTGGTCGTCCGTGCTGGTCGGCGCGAAGCGCGGCGTGATGGCGTACATCAGCCGGTCGCGGCCGTGCCACCGGTCGATCAGTGCCTTCGAATCGTCGTAGCCGCTCTGGGTCGTATCGAGCAGGTCATCCGGCGCATTGCGGTTCATCAGAACCTTGCCCGCTGCGAGGCGTAGCCCGAGCCGCTCCGCCTCCTCGAACAATGCATCGACGGACTGCGGGAAGACCGTGCAGTACACGCAGCTCGTCGTGATGCCGTTCCTGAGGCATTCCTCCAGGAACACCTTTGCCACCGATGCGGCAAACGCCTTGTCGGCGTACTTGCGCTCCGTGGGGAACGTGTACTTGTCAAGCCAGTGGAGCAACTGCTCGCCGGCGGCCGCGATCATCGGCGTTTGCGGAAAATGGACATGGCTGTCGAGGAAGCCGGCCGATATCAGCGCATCACGGCCGTAGTCTTTCACCTCGATGTCGGCGGGCAGTTCCCGTTCGACGCGGTCGGCCGGGCCGAAGTGCGTGATGACACCGCTGCCGAACGCCACGATGGCGTCGGACTCGTACACCATGGTGTCTTCGACGCCGTCCCTGAAGGGATCTCCCGTGAACGTGAGTGCGGGTCCGCGAATCGCGCCGTCCGGCTTTCGGTCTCCTGCTGTCATCGGTCTGCCAAGCGACGTCCGGCCGTTCAACGGCTACAGGTGGTACTTCGCGAGGAGACTGATCGCCGCCTGGTTCGTATCGAACCCCGGCGAGTTGCCGATCTGGTACTTGTTCCACCAGAGGTCGAACTCGACGCCCACGAACAGCCTGCCCGGTTTCCGCCAGGCGGCACCGAGATCCATCGTCACCTGCGGATTGAGGTGGAAGGTCCAATCCCGGTTGCCGAGTCCGAGCGACCAGTCGAAATAACCGTCCACCAGGAACTGGCTGCGGCCGATCGAGAACGGGTAGCTGGCCACCATCGTGAACTGCAGGTCGCTGTCGCCGCTCGGCGTCAGGTCCGCGCGCCCGTACACGTTGAGTTGCACGTAGTTGAACTTGTTGAGACCGCCGAGTATTCCCACTTCCCGCACGTCGAGATCGAACCCGACGCCGACCAGGAGCGCCTCGGCCGCGTCAGCGTCTTCGCCCCGCTCGTACTGCGTCGCCAGGAGCACGTCCTTGACCTCGAACAGGCTCCGCTTGAACAGCGTGCGGGACAGGTCCTTGCCGAGCATCTTGCCGAAGCTGAAGCGGGGGCCGATCTCGCCGTACCAGTTGCTGTCGTCGGTGGCTCCCCCGTGGAAGCTCGCGTAGTCGATGAACATGAAGAAGTCACCGATCGCCGACGCATGCGCGTGCTCGAACGTCACCGTCGACTGCTCCGCGGGGTCGACGACGAAGCCGTCGCCATACGGCAACAGCGACAGGCTCGAATCCGTCCAGAAGAAAAAGCCGGGCTCCGCCGTCACGGCTGCCCCATCGTCATCACTCGCCGGAGCGTCCTGCGCACGCGCCGGAGCGGCGACGAGGACGAGCATCGCGGCCATCGTGAGCACGAAGCTGCGTAATGCGTCATGTCCAGTCATGAAGAGCACTCCGAGGTTTCGCCACTGTTTCGATGGGTTGGGTCGAAATCCGGCCGCGCTGTGCCGAATGGTCGAAAGTCTATCGCGAATTCGCACGGTCAGCACCATGCGCGCGGGATCGACAGCGGCCCGGTCAATAGAACCACTGCGCGCGAAACAACAGCAGCTTCGTATTGCCGCTGGAATCGAAGCGGTCGAGGTCGGCATCGCCCCACGACACGCCGAACTTCCATTGCGGTGACACCCACCAGTTGGCCCCGAAGTGCCACTTGCGCAGCACGCCACCGTCGATCGCTTCGTCCGACAGGTCGAGGTGTGAATATCGAGCAACGAATTCGAGCGCGCCGTGTTTCGACGTCGGCGTGATCGCACCGGTGGTGCCGGCCACGCGCACGTAGGGCCGGCTCTCGCCGGTCACCACCCACGAGGCCGACAGGTAGCTCCCCGAGAATCGCGGGTCGCCACGTTCCGCCGACTTCGCGCGTGCCTCGATATGTTCCGCCGCCAGCAGGAACGGCCCGCGGTCCCAGGCGACTTCGAAGCCGATCTCTTCGACGTAGTCGCCGGGAAACGCGCCGGTGTCGACATAGCGATCGGCGACGTTGGACTCCGGCCGTCCCGAGAGCTGCAGGAAGCCCGCGTCCGCGCCGACGCGCCGCACGCCGAGGCCTACGTGGAGAAAGTCGGTGTTGTCGTCCGACGCACTGAGAAGGCCGGTGAAACGGGCGGCGAAGTCATCGCCGTTGTCGTCGAAGGACAGGTCCGAATCGAGCCAGTCGTTGAACCACCCCACGGCCCACGTCATGCGATCGTCCGCGAGTTCGCCGGACGCCATCACGCCGATGCTTCGGGTCACGAAGAACGGCGACAGGATGCGTTCCTGCTGCGGTTTCAGCAGCGACAGGCCGGGAATTTCGAACGAGAACGGCTGCTTCATCTTGCCGATGTCGAACTTCACCGGCCCCACCGGCAGGCGCAGCCGCAGGTCGAACAGCCGGAACGCTTCCTTCTCGCGGGTGCGAGGCTCCTGGTAGTCGAGGATGAACAACAGCTCCCACGGGTAGCCGCGCGTGGAGCGTGAGATGAAGCCCACGCGCCCGGCGCGAAGATCGAACGTATCCTCCTGCAGGCCGACCTGTGCCAGGCTGGGCTCGTCCTGATCGAAAAACGTGTAGTCGGTGACGATCGCGATGACGGGCTTGATCCGGAAGCGGTTCGTCTCGTAAACCAGGGCCTCGCCGGGAAGGTCGGCGAGCATGTAGTCGGGAGCATCCTCCTCCTCGTCAGCCAAGGCAGGCGCATGGACAACAAAGAGTCCGGCGATCAGCAGTCCCGGGCCCGTCCGCATGGCTTGCTAGAACGCCTCGCCGACCGACAGGTGGATCGCATCGTCGTCCTTCGACCGCGCCAGGTCGAGACGCACGTTGACCCGCTTTGCCGGCAATACGGAAAAGCGCACGCCAACGCCGTAGCTCGGGATCGTGTCGCGGTTGCGATACCCGGTGAACGAGGTGCCGATCTCACCGGCCCCGCCGAAGGCCACCAAGCCCCAGCGCCGCGAAAGCCACCAGCGGGCTTCGGCTTGCCCCAGGTACGACGACTTGCCGAGATAGTTCGTTGCCGGGAAGCCGCGCAAGCCGATCGTGCACGAGTCCCACAACGGCACCCGGCCCACGCGCTGGCAGGCGTGCAACTCCCACGCGACGACGACCGTCTCCGTCCACTGGTGGTAGGCGCGGAACTCGGCCTCGTAGGACTGGTAGGTTTCGTTGCTGCCGATCGCCTCGTCGTTGAACAGGCCTTCCACCTTGAAGTAACGGCCGGCGTAGGAATTGATCGGCATGTCGCGACTGTCGTACTCCAGCGTCAGGCCGACGCCAACCGAGCGTACATCCGACGTATCGAAATCGACCGAGCCGGCCTCGAACTCGAGGCTCTGGTTCGCGTCGATCATGCGCGTGAAACCGCCGCCGTACCAGTTGCCGAACAGGTTCCGCGACAGTCGCGCCAGGAGAAACGCCCCGTCAACGCGCCAGTCGAGCTTCTCGAGTGCCGCGTCCTCCGTCGGCGCGAGCAGCGACAGGCGCAGGTCAGCCGCGCCGATCGCGCCCGTGAAACGCCAGCGGTCCTGGTTCCAGTAGCTCTGCTGGGCGATGGCGAGGGCGCGGCTGTCATTGTTCGTGTACATGCCCGCGATGGCGGTCGCGGATGCCGGCTGGCTCTTTTCCTGTTCCTCGGTCTGCGCGTAGAAGTACGCCGAACCGGCGACGAGTCCCGTGCCCAGCGTCGGATCGGAGATCGGGATAGGCACGGCCACGAAGTTGCCTTTCTGCAGCTTGAGTGCCGTCTCGTCGTCCCGGATGTCGGCCGCCAGCGCCGGGCGGGTATCGGCGGTTGCCTCGTCCGCCAGCGCACCGTCACCGAATCCCACCGGTAACGCGAACACCATCGTGACGACGGCAGCCAGACGACTCCATTCATGAAACTTCAACGCGATTCCCTTGGATCGTGACGGACGGCTCAACAAAATCATCCGCCACGCCTCGTCCACAATCAAGCCGCCGCCGAAGCGGTTCCGGCCGTGCTATTCTCACGTTCCGGCCGCGGTGCCGAGAAGAACACGAACCCCGTCACCGAAGAACTGAAGGAACTCCGATGTCTATCAGCAGCACCCTGCAGCCCGTGTCAGCCCGGGTTCCGACGACCGCGCAGGCGCTGTTCGTGCGCTACCTGCTGGCGGTCCTGATCGACCTCGTCGTGCTCGGCCTGTACGACCAGTATTCGGCAAAGGTCGAGATCGATACGTTTACGACCATGCTGCTGGCGGCAGTTCTTCTACAGTTCTTGCTGAAGGCTACGCTCATCATCGAGCATCGCGTCGCCGACTGGTTCAAGGAAAAGCCCGGCACCGCATGGCGGATCGCTCGCTTCCTGTCCGCCTGGCTCATCCTGTTCGGCTCCAAGTTCGTCATCCTCGAAGCCATCGTTTTCGCCTTCGGCGACGACGTCCAGTTTTTCGGTGCATTGCACGGCGTGATCACGCTGATCGTCGTGCTGATCGTGATGATACTCGCCGAGGAACTCGTCGCCCGCACGTACCGCCGGCTGGCCGGCTGGGGCGAAACGCCAACCGCCGGGGACGAACCCGACGCGAAGTAGACGGAAAGCGCTTTCGCGGCCTCGCCGGCCTTAGCCGTGTGACTGCAGGTCCGCGAGGAAGGCGGCGACGCTCTCGCGGAGCTCGGCTTCTTCCTGTTCCCAGCGCTGCATGGCCGCCTGGATGCGCGGATCCGCGACGACCTCCGCGAACTGGGCCTGCTCGAACGTGCGCTCCCAGCCCAGGCTGCCTGCCACGGAGTGGCTGAAGATGTCGTCGAGCGCGACCTGTACCGCTGCCTGAACCTCGCCGCGCATGGCGTGCACGCTCATCCGTGTGAACGGATCGGACGCCACGCCGAAGCCCATCTGCTCGCCGAGCTGCAGCAGGTAGTCCAGGCGCCGCAGGAGTTCTTCACGCGGCAGAGACACGTACCAGGCATCCATCGCAACGCCCTGCGCCATGCGGTACTTCTGCGGTACCGACTCACCGTCGATATCGAAGATGCCGGGATTCTGTGCCTCCAGCCAGGCCTCCTCGGCCGGGATCGAATCCGAAACAATCGCCTGTCGCAGCAGGTGTTGCACGGCGCCGCCGTACGCGAAGTACCGGGATTCGACACCGTCCTCGATGGCCCTGCGTGCGCTTCGGTCGGCGGCATCCGCGTCGCCGCGGGCCAACGCGCGCGTGAGTTCCGTGCGGTACGCGATCTCGCTGGTCGGCGCGATCGTCACGACGCGGGCGCGAAAATCGTCGCCCTCGTCGACCAGCTCGAGCTGGTAGAGGAAGTCGGCAATCAGGCCGGGCAGGTCCTGGTCGCGCGGATCGACCGCCAGTGCGTCGAGGAGGTTCCTGACGTAGGCAACACCGTCACCTTCCTGGGCACTGATGAGCGCCAGCAACACGTAAGCGTTCGGTTGCGCCGACTCGATCTGCAGCGAGCGCTGCAGCGCATCCCGTGCCGCGACGTAATCCTGGAGGCGCATGTGCGCGGAGCCGAGTTCGTAGAGAATCTGGGCGTTGAACGGGTCGCGCGCGAGCGCGCGCTCCAGCGGCGCAATCGCCCGCTCGTCCTGCTGCGCGAGCTGGTAGGCGCGAACCAGCAGGATGCACGGCTGGACCTCGTCGGGCGCCTCGGCGACGAGCGCTTCGAGACGCGACACCAGGTCGTTCAGGTCGACCGTCCCGCCGGCCAGCGCCCGGTTGAGCACACCGACGTAGGTATGAATGGCGTTTGCGACGACGTTGTCCGGTTCAACCTCCAGCACCTGCGCCGTGATCGCGCGAATTTCGGGGTAGGCCTGCGCCGGTGCGCGCAACCCGGTCTCCACCTGGCGGATGTAGCTCGACGCGAGCTCCGTCTTCGCCTCGGTAAAGTCCGGGTCGATCAGCAGCGCGCCCTTCAGCAGGTCCTCGGCCCCTCGCAGCCCGCCGTAGGAATAGGTCACGTGCTCCTTGCGCGCCTGCAGGTACAGGTCATAGGCATCCGGGTTGTTGGTCTGCACGCCGCCGAGCCGCTCATTGGCCGCGCCGAGCAGTGACGCGGTCAGCTCCGCACCGACTTTCCGCGCGATCTCGTCCTGGATCGCGAAGATGTCGTCGAGCGTCCGGTCGTAGCTCGACGACCACACGTGGAAACCGTCGCTCGCCCGGATCAGCTGCGCGGTGATCCGGACCCGGTTGCCGGATTTCTGCACGCTGCCTTCCAGCACGTGCGCCACGCCGAGGGCCGACGCGATCTCCCGGATGCTCTTGTTCTGGCCGCGAAAGGCGAAACTCGACGTCCGTGCCGCCACCTTGAGCCGCGGAACCTGGGCCAGCATGTGCAGCAGCGTCTCGGCGAGCCCCTCCGAGAAATAGTCCTCGTCTTCGCTAGACAGGTTGTCGAACGGGAGCACGGCCACGGACGCCAGGTCCACCGCCGCGAGCGTCACCGGCATCTCTTCGCCCGTGCGTTGAGCGCTGAACAGGCCGACGAACACGATGAGCAGCACCACGCCGGCGATCGTAACGTAGTCGAGCGGGCGCGCGCCGATGCGGCGCGTCCGGTCTTCGTCGCGGATATCGGCCTCGCGCTTGATGCCGTCCGGCGTCAGCTCGTAGAACCACGACAGCGCTGCCGCGGGAATCAGCCCGAGCGCAAAAATCAGCACGACGGCGCGCTCCGCCCAGGCGGGCGCCCCGAGCGTCGGCAGCAGCGTGGTCAGGACCTCCGTCAGCAGCCAGCCGGCCACGAGGTAGGCCGCGACCACGCGGAAGACGCCCCGACGCCTGAGTTCGGCGAAAATCGGCACCGTAGCTCCGAAAAACGTTCCTGAAAGGTAGGTTACACCGCCTTAGATGCAGCGGCCCGGGAAATCGTTAAAACCCGGTGCCACTTGCCGGCACCCCGCGACCCGCTGCCGCGGGACGCCGCAGCGGGCCTAGAGCGCCCCTGCCCTGACCAGCTCGGCCGCGTGCCCGGCCGCCCGCGCCGTGATCGCCATGTAGGTGATCGACGGGTTCACGCAGGAGCCGGAGGTCATGCAGGCACCGTCCGTCACGAACAGGTTCGGCACCTCGTGCGCCTGGTTCCAGCCGTTCAGGACGGACGTCGCCGGGTCGTGGCCCATGCGGGCCGTGCCCATTTCGTGGACACCGCTGCCCATGATCATCGGGCCCGGCCAAGCGTGGACGTTGACCGCCCCGGCCGCTTCCAGCATCTCCGTGCCGCGCGCCATGATGTCGTCGATCATCTTTTTCTCGTTGTCCTTGTACTCGACATTGACGTGCACCAGCGGAATGCCGAACCGATCGACTTTTTTCTTATCCAGCGTCACCTGGTTGTCCGCGTAGGGCAGGATCTCGCCGAATCCGCTCATGTACATCACCCAGGGGCCCGGTTTCGAGACGGCGTCCTTGAAGTCTTTGCCGAACCCGGGAACGTCGCGGTTCCACCCCTCGCGGCGCGCCGCGCCCTGGAACCCGTAGCCCCGCAGGAAATTTGCGTCTTCATCCTGGCCGTCCAGGTTCCGGAAACGCGGGATGTAAATGCCGTTGGGTCGCTGACCGATCGTGTTGCGGTCCAGGAAGCCGGGCATCACGCCGCCGACACCGGTCGCAAACGTGTGGTCCATCAGGTAGCGGCCGAGCGCGCCGCTGCCGTTCGCGAGCCCGTTCGGGTGCTGCTCGCTCTTCGAGTTCATCAGTATCTGCGTGCTGCCGATGGCCGACGCGCACAGGAACACGATCCGGCCCGAAAAGCGGTGGCGCTCCTTCGTGTTGGCGTCGATGACGTCGACGCCGGTCACGCGCCCCGACTTCGGGTCCGTCTCGAGCCGCTCGACCACGCTGTCCGGCCGGATCGTGACGTTGCCGGTCGCCTTAGCCGCCGGCAGCGTCGTCGTGAGGCTGCAGAAATAGGACGCCGTCGAGCAGCCGTAATGACACGGGCCGCAGTAATGACAGGGCGCCCGGCCGTTGTGCGGCTCGGTCAGCACCGCGACCCGGCCGATGGTCATCATGCGTCCCGGGTAGTTCTCCTCGATGGCCGCCTTGACGTGCTTCTCGACCGAGTTCATCGGCATCGGCTTCAGGAACTCGCCGTCGGGGAGCTGTGGCAGGCCCTCGGCCTGCCCGGAAATGCCGGCGTACTTCTCGACGTAGGAATACCAGGGCTCGATGTCCTTGTAGCGAATCGGCCAGTCGATGCCGTGCCCGTCCCGCTTGTTCGCCTCGAAGTCGAGGTCGCTCCAGCGATAGCACTGCCGCCCCCAGAGAATCGAACGGCCGCCGAGTGCGTCGGCACGGACCCAGTTGAACGGCTTGCCTTCCGCCTGCACGTACGGGTTCAGGCGGTCGTTGTTCCAGAACTGCCGGTTGTGGTCGTTGAACCAGCCGAATTTGCTCTGGATCGGGTAGTCCGTCTCGTGCAGCTTGCGATCGCCGTAATCGCGATAGCGGTAATGCCACGGCGGCTGATGCTCGCCCTGGTAATCGCGGATATGCTCGACGTGGTGCCCGCGTTCGAGCACCAGGGTCTTCAATCCTTTCTCACTCAGCTCTTTCGCGGCCCAGCCCCCGGAGATCCCGGAGCCGATCACGATTGCGTCGAATTCGGTACTCATTCGTCTAGCTCCATCGGCCGGTGGCAGCGTCTAACACGACTTCCTTGTAGACGCCGGGCATGGGGTCGTAACCGTGCTGCGACGTGGCACCCGGCTCCGACGTGAAGTAGCCGTTCACCACGAGGCTCTTCAGGACCTTGAACATCTCGCCGTCCTGCACCCTGGTCAGCTCGGATACCTGCTCTGCGGCTGTGCAGGCGGCGAAGCCTCGCCCGTAGTCGTTGACGCACGCGTCGTCGAGTGCGCGCATGCCGTCCAGCACCGGCTGTCGCTCCTCGGGCGTATACCAGTCCGTGAGAATCAGCTCGGCGAATTGCGGCACACCAGCCGCGATCGCGCCCGGCGTGTCCGTCTCGGGGATGATGCACTCGGCGATTGCCGCGAGAACGCGGCGAAGCTCGTCGTCGAGCAGCTCCTGGCCCGGGGCCGCATCGAGGTTTGCGCCGGCCAGGCACGCGCGGTGCAGGCCGATGAGTGCAAGCCCGGTGCCGCTGCCGATGGCGGCCCGCAGCAATTCACGTCGATTCAATGGATTCCCCCTCCCACCGTGTTCGTCAACGAGTGTACCGCAAGCGCGGCCGCCGTGAAGCAGCTAGGACTGGTAGATCACGTAGACCTTGCGCGTGGTCTCGATCACTTCCCATTCGCCTTCGAAGCCGGCCGGAATCACGAAATCGTCGCCCGCCTGCAGGACGACCTCGCCGCCTTCGCTGTCCCTCAGCACGGAGCGGCCGGACAAGATCCGGCAGTACTCGTTTTCGGTGTACTGGATGCGCCAGCAGCCCGGCTCCGCCTCCCACATGCCCGCGAAGAACTTGTCGTCGGTGCTCGTGAAGTGGTGCCAGGTGCGCTGCAAGGGCTGCCCGCTGATGCAGCGATCCGCCGGCGTCAGGCTCTCGCTGTACTCCGGCTCGTGACGATCGAAAAAGACGAGGTCCGCGGCGGTTTTTCCGGTCATGGGTGGCTCCAGTGAAGGTTGCATTTCCGGCGTGCCGGCGCCGCCATTGTAGCCCGCCCGGCACTTGCGATCCGATGCCCGTCCCACCATGCTGCACGAATGACCGAACCCGACTCATCGACGCCGCCCGACCTCAGCGACCCGGCCGCACGCATTCACCGCTGGATATCGCTCATTATCGTCGCGATTATCGCCGTCGATTTCGTCTTCGTCGTCATCGAGCGCCAGTGGCTCAGCGCGGCACTGATCCTCGTCATCGCCGGCATTCTCCTCGCGCCGGCGTTGTTCCGCGATCGGGTCTCCGTCACCGTCCCCTACGAGTTCCAGCTCGTGATCCTGTTGTTCGTGTTCGCCGCACTGTTCCTCGGTGAAGTGCGCAGCTATTACGAACGCTTCTGGTGGTGGGACATCGTGCTGCACACCGCTTCCGGCTTCCTGCTGGGCATTTTCGGCTTCCTGCTCGTCTACGTCCTGAACGAGAATCGCCACGTCGAACTCTCGATGCGGCCGCGCTTCGTCGCACTGTTCGCGTTCCTGTTCGCGGTCGCCGCCGGCGCGCTCTGGGAGATCTTCGAGTTCACGATGGACAAGGTCTTCGGCACGAACATGCAGAAGCCGATGCTGGGCGACCCGTCCGGCCTGACGGACACCATGTGGGACCTCGTCGTGGATACGCTCGGCGCCGCCACGATCTCGCTGCTGGGCTGGTCGGCACTGAGCGGGCGGCGGCAGCTGTTCATCGAGGGGTGGATCGCGAAGTTCATCGAGCGCAATCCGCGGCTGTTCCGCTGAATCCGCCGCACGGCACCCGTCTATACTTCGCACTCCATCCGGCTTCGAGCTCCCCATGCCACGACACACCTTGCGCCCTCGCCGCCAACTGCTCGCGATCACGACCCTGTTTCTCGGGCTCATCGCCTGCAGCGGCCCTTCAGAGCGTGAGGTCATCGAGATCGACGGGCTGGCCATGGGCACCTCCTGGAGCGTCAAGATCGCGGCCCCGGCGGAGGACCTGGACAGCGACGCGCTTGCCGCCGACGTTGCTCGCCGCATCGAGGCCATCGAGCAGACCATGTCCACGTACCGGCCGGATTCCGCGCTCAGCCGCTTCAACGATCGACAGGACACGAACTGGGCGGCAGTGCCGGAAGAACTTTGTGGCGTCGTGGCGGCCGCGCTCGCCATCGGTCGCGACTCCAGCGGTGCGTTCGACGTCACGGTCGGCCCGCTGGTTGACCTGTGGGGATTCGGCCCCGAAATGCGATCCCCGGAGCCGCCTCCGCCGGCCCTATTGGAGGCCGCTCGGGCAAGCAGCGGCTACGAAAATCTCGAGGCGGACTGCACCCGGCCGGCATTGCGGAAGTCGGTACCCGCGTTGCGCGTCGACCTGTCCGCTATCGCCAAGGGCTACGCGGTCGATGCCGTGGCCGCGCTACTGGACAGGCACGACGTCGCCGAGTATCTCGTCGAGATCGGCGGCGAAGTGCGCGCCCGAGGCCGGAACGCCAGCGATCGCCCCTGGGCGATCGGCATCGAGATGCCCGATCGTGCTGCGCGACAGGTCAGCCGTGTCATCGAGCTCGACGGGGCGTCGCTGGCCACGTCGGGCGACTACCGGAACTTCTTCGAGCACGAAGGCCGCTACTATTCGCACACCATCGATCCGCGCACGGGCGCACCCGTGCTGCACGATCTCGCCGCCGTGTCGGTCGTGCACGCCGATGCGATGGAGGCGGACGCATGGGCAACGGCCCTGCTGGTGCTCGGACCGGCGGACGGCCCGTCGCTCGCCCGTGAATACGGCCTTGCCGCCATGTTCCAGCGGCGCACGGCCAGCGGTGTAGTCGAGGAGACGACGGGAGGCTTCGAGGCGTCGTTGCGGCAGCGCTAGTTGAATTCGAACCCGTCGACGCCGTGCGCGTCCCTGACATCCGCGGTCTTCCCCGGTCCGTGGCAGAGCTGGCAGGTTTCGACGCCCGACGACACGAGCACGCCGGTTTCTGCCTTCGTTGCCGCGAAATCACCGCCGTTCTGCACCATGTGTTGCGTGGCTATGTCCGAGTTGTGACAGCTTGAGCAAATTGACGTGTTCGGCGATATCACGACATCGTCGACCAGGCTCGACCGGTCCGCGCCGGCGTCGACCGTCGTCGCCGGGACCACCGTCGGGTCGACCGGGTAGAAGGTGTCGGCGAGATGGCAGCCTTCGCAGTTGTTCAAGTGCCCGGGGTAGACGAGGCCTGCATAGTCGTGCGCGGAATTATTGTAACCGCAGATCCCGACGTTGCCGGCATGAATCAGGTGAATCATGCGCTTCAGATCAATAGGTTCGTCGTCCAGGCCCAGTTGCAGGTCGCAGGCGGAGCCCGCGACGCGGCGATTGATGTCCGTCGCGTTGGGGTTGTGGCACGTCGAGCAGACCTCGGTGTTGCCGCTGCGGTTGTCGCCGTGCAACGCGAGGTTCTTGTGGCAGTCGTTGCACTTGTCGATGTCGACGATGCTGCGCCGCGGCGCTGCCGTCGCATCGGTGATGCTGAAGGTGAGCGCATCGGACGAAACGGGCAGGTTGTCGAGGCTGCCGTCGATGTCGACGGCCGCGCGACCCTCCAGCACGGCGAGGCCGGACCCGGTGATGCCGGTCGGGATCGCCGCGCTCGCCGATTTCGTGAAGGTATTCGTGCCGTCGTTCGTGGCCCCCGACTGGAAGTTGATCTGTATCGGCGGGAACGGCGCGCCGCTGGCTGCCGGCCGCGCCAGGTCATCGTTCGGGTCGACGTTTCCGAGGCCCGTCGTCGTCCAGGCAAGATCGAGGTTCAGGCGGGAGCTGCCGATCTGGAATGGACCGGCCGGGTCGTTGATGTCGTAGGCCGAACCATCTGCCGGGTTCGTCACACGGATCGTGGCCTCCGGTACCTGTCCCGGCCCGGTGTTCGTCACACTCACGACTTCGTAAGCGAACGCCTCGTTCGCGACGACCTCCTTTAGCTCGTGCGCTCTTGCGATCTGGACGTCCCCGTTGTTCACGGTGGCGTCGGGCCCATGGCAGTCCAGGCACTGCGTGTCGTTCGCGAACGTGATGCCGCCCGGGTGACCCGCGTTCGCCCAGTCGATGTCATCGTGGCACGTGCCGCACGCCGCCCGGTTTGCGACCAGGCGCCAGTTGCTGGCGTCGGGGGTGTCGGCATCGGACTCCTCGTGGCAGGTCGTGCAGTTGCGCACGTCCTGCGGGAAGTGCACGTCCGAGTAGTCGTGCACGCTGCCGCCGTGGCCGATGATGAAATAGCCGTCCGCCAGGTTCGCGCCGTAATGGATCTTGTGGATGAGCACCTTCATGTCGACGGAGCCGCCCCACGGCTCGGCCACGGTGTCGCCGTCGATCGAGGACGGGTTGTGGCAGGTCACGCAATACGTCACGTCGGTCCGCGGACCGCCGTGGAACTCAATTCGATCGTGGCACGCAAAGCACGTGTCATTGTCGACGATGTTGCGCGTAAACGTCGGCGCGCCGCCGCCCGGCAGGAAGTCAAGTATGCCGTTCGACGATGACGGCGCCTGGCCGCGAATCTCGACGCCGATCCGATGCGTCTTCAGCGCGTCGTACGCCGGCCCGGCAGGGTAGTCGGTCAGAGCGCTCGAAAACGTGTACGTGTACGTGCCATCGTCGTTGTCGGTGAAGGCTCCCGACGAGGCCGTTTCGGTCGTGGCCTGCGCGTCCGCGATGCCGCCGCTGTCACGCGTAACGTAGGATTGCCACTCGCTGGAGCTACCGTCCGTACCGGGTGACAGCTGCGACAGGGTAAACCGGATTTCGTCGGCGGACAGTCCGACCAGGCCTTCGTCGAGATCGCTGATGAGCGTCAGCTCGACGATGGGTGCTCCGCCGCCGGCCGGTACCGTCACGCTGTCGACCTGGACATTGATTCTGTCGACGCTGTCGATTGGCACGGTTCCGCTGCCTGCCGGAGGTCCGGGAGGTCCGGGAGGTCCTGCGGGCCCCGGCGGGCCCGCGGCGCCCGTCGCCCCATCGTCTCCCTCACAGCCGGCCAGCATCACCGTGGCGGCCAGCGCGGCCAGCCATGCGGCCCCGGACGTGCAATTCTTCATGGCAGCACCTCTGTCCGCACCGGGCTTGGCACGGCCCCTGGTTTCCGGCTCTTGATCAGCCTCGATTCGTTTTAGCAGACCCCTTCAGGCATTCTTATTACGGCATGTACGTACCGGCCTGTTATCGGCGAGCCCAATCGATCATGCTAGCGTGCGCTGCAGCGCTATAATGCGCGCCACACAGATCGGAGGATGACGTCACGATGAATTCCAGCCATGACCTAGCAGCGCACGTGAACGACCTGTTCGCCACGATCGACCGCAAGGACACCGACGGCTTTGTCGGCTTCCTGGCGGACGATGCGGTCGTCCGGTTCGGGTCCGGGCCGTCTGTCGAGGGGCGTAACGGTATTCGGGAAATGATCGGCGGGTTCTTCGATGGTATCCAGGCCGTGACTCACGACATCGCGTTTGCCGGGCGGATCGATGACCGTCTCGTGTGTGAAGGTACCGTCACCTACACGCGCCACGATGACTCGAAGGTTACGCTGCCGTTCGCAAACGTCATGGACCTGGACGGCAATGGCGCCCGTCCCTCGATCCGGCACTACAAGGTGTACATCGACATCGCGCCGCTGTACACCGGCGGTTGATCGCGCCGACGTCATGCCTGTCGTGACTGTCGACGTCGAAATCGCCGCCGAATTCGCCGATGGCGACGCTGCCGGCGGCTGACGCGGACGATGCGGATGCCGTGCGCGCAACGGCGCGCCGGCAACGCGCCTTTGAACTGATCAGCGGGCTTTCCGGCCTCGCCCTCGCCCTGTTCATGTGGGGCCACATGCTGCTGGTAGGCAGCATCCTCACCGGCGAGCGCGGCTTCGACTGGCTGGCCACGTCCCTCGAGGACTACACGATCGCGCAGCCGACGGTAGCGATCATCCTCGTCCTGTTCCTGGTGCACGCCGTATTCGCGGCGCGCAAGATCCCGGCAAAGCTCGAGGAACGCCGGCGACTCGCAAAGCTCGCCCGCGGCCTGAACGGGCCGGATGCCGCCGGCGGCCCCGCACACACGGAGTCGCTGCTGTGGATCTGGCAGGTGCGCACCGGCATGGTCGTGCTCGTACTCGGCAGCTTTCATATCATCCTGCTCGGCCTCGACGTGTTTACGCCGCTGTTCGGCGAGCACGCGGGCATCGAGGCCGTGACGAGCATGGAACGCGTGCGCGCCGGCCTGTGGCTGCCCTACGCGATCCTGCTCGTGTGCGTCGAATTCCATGCGAGCGTGGGCCTGTACCGCCTGGCCGTGAAATGGGGCGTCGGCCAGCGCCTGTCGCGCACCGTCGCCCACCGCGTCGAGACCGTGTTGCTGTGGTTTTTCCTCGGCCTTGGCGCGCTCGTGCTGCTGGTCCTCGCCGGCGTCGTACCGCCGCCGCTGGGTTTCCTGACCGCGGGAGGGCCGGCGTGAGCGAGTGCATACACGTCACGGACGTACTTGTCATCGGCGGCGGGCTGGCCGGCGAACGCTGCGCAATCGAGGCCGCGGCTGCCGGCCACGACGTCACGATCCTGAGCCTGGTGCCACCGCGGCGCAGCCACAGCTGTGCGGCCCAGGGCGGCATGCAGGCGTCGCTCGGCAACTGCGCGAAAGCCGATGGCGACAACCCGACCCTGCACTTCCTCGACACGGTACGCGGCTCCGACTGGGGCGCGGACCAGGAAGTCGCGCGCATCTTTGCCGAAGAGGCGCCGCGCGCCGTGCGCGAGCTTGCCGCGTTCGGCGTGCCGTGGACGCGGGTGCGCAGTGGCAAGAACCGCTATTTCATCCGTGGCGAATCCGTCGAGATCGACGAAGCGCCCGAGAACGACGGCCTGATCATGCACCGCGACTTCGGCGGCACCGCGAAGTGGCGTGCCTGCTATGCGGCGGCCGGCACCGGACACGCGGTGCTGTACGCCATCGACAGCCAGGTCGTGAGACTCGGCATCACGGTGCGCGACCGCATGGAGGCCGTGGAGCTGCTGCACGACGGCAGCCGCTGCACCGGCGCGGTGGCGCGCTGCCTGCGCACCGGCCGGCACGAGGCCTACGTCGCCCGCGCGACCGTCATCGCGACAGGCGGCTACGGCCGGATCTACGGGCAATACACGACCAACGCCACGATCAACGAGGGCATGGGCGCGGTCATCGCGCTCGACACCGGGGTCGTGCCGCTCGGCAACATGGAGGCCGTGCAGTTCCATCCGACCGCGCTCGCGCCGAGCGGCATCCTGATCACGGAAGGCTGCCGCGGGGACGGCGGTTTCCTGCTGGACCGCGACCAGTACCGCTTCATGGTCGACGCGGAACCGGAGAAGCAGGAACTCGCGAGCCGCGACGTGGTGTCGCGGCACATGCAGCAGCGCATGCGTGACGGCTTCGGCGTCGAGACGCCCTACGGCCCGCACCTGTGGCTGGACCTGCGGCACCTCGGCAGCGAACACCTGACGACGAAGCTGCGCGAGGTGCGGGAGATCTGCCGCGACTTCGTCGGCATCGACCCGGCCGAGGACCTGATCCCCGTACGCCCGACGCAGCACTACTCGATGGGCGGCGTGCGCGTGAACAAGGACGGCGAGGCCTACGGGCTGGCCGGCCTCTACGCCGCCGGCGAAGCGGCATGCTGGGACATGCACGGCTTCAACCGCCTGGGCGGCAACAGCCTGGCGGAGACGATCGTCGCCGGCCGCATCGTGGGACGCAGCGTCGCGCGCCGCGCGGCCGACACCGATCTCGCGTTGTCGCTGGGCAGCGTGGAAGACGCGCTGCGGCGCGCCGAGGCGCGGGCCAAGGGGTGGCTTGCGCGCCGAGGCGAGGGTCGGAGCGTCTACGAGCTTCGCGACGCAATGGCCGAGATCATGATGCACAAAGTCGGCATCTTCCGAACCGGGACCGAGCTCGCTGCAGCCGTCGAAGAGCTCGCCGAACTCGAGGAACAGTCACGCTCTGCCGTGCTCTTGTCGACGGCGCCCGGCATGAACCCCGAACTGACGTTCGCGCTTCGCCTGACCGGCATGCTGCGCCTCGCCCGCGTAACGGCCGAGGGCGCACTTCGGCGTACCGAGAGCCGGGGCGCGCACTGCCGCGAGGACTTCCCGCTGCGCAACGACCGCGACTGGCTGAGCCGCACGCTGGTGCGCTGGCACGCCGAAGCGGCCGCACCGGACTTCAGCTACGAGCCGGTCGGGCTGATCGATTTGCCGCCGGGCTTCCGCGGCTATGGCGCGGACGAGCGCATCGAGATGGAGACTGGCATCGACGAGTACAACCGGGGCGTCCCCGACGCACAGGCCGGGCACGGGCGACTGGACGCGGAACAGCCGATGGGCAGCCGGATGGCCTGGCGCGCCTGGGAGGCGGCCTCATGACCGGCGAACCGACCACGGGCGGACGCCTGCTCCGGTTCGAGATCTTCCGCTACAACCCGGAAGACCCGGCATCGGTGCCGCGCATGCAGACTTTCGAGCTGCGCGAGACGCCGTACCTGTCGCTGTTCATTGCGCTGAACCGCATCCGCGAGGAACAGGACCCGAGCCTGCAGTTCGATTTCGCCTGCCGGTCCGCGATCTGCGGCTCCTGCGGCATGCTCGTGAACGGCCGGCCGGCGCTCGGCTGCAAGACGCTGACATCCGCCCTGCCCGACGTCATTCGCCTTCACCCGCTGCCAGTGTTCAAGCTGATCGGCGATCTCTCCGTCGACACCGGCACGTGGTTCCGCGAAATGGTGGAAAAGACGGCCGGCTGGATCGAGCCGAAGTCCGCGTTTGATCCGGACGCCGAAGAAGAGCGGATGGACGACGACCTGTCACAGGCGATCTACGAGCGCGACCGCTGCATTGAATGCGGCTGCTGTATCGCGGCCTGCGGCGTCTCGAACCTGAACGCGGATTTCCTGGGCCCGGCGGGCCTCAACCGCGTCGCGCGCTTCATGCTGGACCCGCGCGATGCACGGGCCGACGGCGACTGGTTCGAAGTGGTGGCCGGCACCGATGGCGTGTTCGGCTGCATTGGCATGATGGCCTGCGAGGACACCTGCCCGAAAGAACTGCCCCTCCTCGAGGTCAACGCCTACCTGCGCAGGAAGATGCTGACGACCCGCTAGGCGTTACCGCTGTTCGACGTGAGCGGAAATCGTGAGACGACGCATTGCGCCCAACCCTCGGAACGGCTTGAGTTGAACGCACTCACCCGGTAGGAGCGCGCTTGCGCGCGAGCATCGCGGCTTTGCCGCGATGCAGGAGCCCGAAGGGCTCCATCCCGACCGCGCATCAACCGCCCACTTACCCGGAACTCCTAAAGCATTTTTCGAGGAAACCCCTCCGCGAGGGGTAATTGAGCGACCTGAAAAAGATGTTTCCGCGGTAACGCCCGGTTGCCGCTATTTCCGAAAGCCGTCATTCGAGCAGCTGCTTTCTGGATCAGCAATCAGGCGGCTCACGGCCAAGAGCGGTCATCTAGATCGTTTGCAAAACTATGGACCGTAAGTTCTGTCCAGCACCTCCAGGTCCGAACGAACCGCTTCCTCAAAACCGCTTCTATATTCGCGCGGAAGATGCGGTGAACGATGCCTGCGATACATATCGCGGAGTGACTCCCACTCCCTTCGTGCGCCTGGATTGTCATGCAGAAACCCGGCTAAGTCCCAACTCGCACCCGTGAAAGCAAGCTGATCGTTTACAAGCGATGCGCTATAGCGCCTCTGATATGCGTATGCATTGATGTCTCGAATGAGTGCTCTGTAAACAGCGGCCTCGGAATGGCTCAATTCCTCCCCGGCGTTACCACGTGTCCAAATATCGGGAAATTCGTAGATAGGGCGACGAACTTCGATTTCCGTCAACAACATGTTCACTGCACGATCGGACATTGCGATAGCCTGCGCTTGCCGCATCTCCAGCCCAACAAAAATCAACGAAGCGACAATAGCCACCATGCCGACTAACTCGACACCGTCTTTCCAACCCATAGATTTCATCATTCGGTTCCCAGTGTTCACCAACGCTGGGAACATTGTCGCCGATTTCTTCAGTGTCTGCTTTGGGTCATCAGCGGAAAGTTTACCTGAAATCATGCGACTGGCGGCTTCCCGGGGCAAAGCAGCCGGTCGAATCAGATCCGCGCCACCGGCACAGTACGGCCAAAAGCGGCCCTACTTGAGCGGTATCGTATAAGTCGAAAGTGACTTGATGTTCGCGCCTTTCACGTTACCGAATATGTACATATGACAGAACGCTCGACTTTTCTCTCCGAAGGAGACGACT